>JAAUYH010208301.1_pt1 | contig 22664 bp, 18 predicted proteins | sample 7278061 | NCBI WGS metagenome assembly JAAUYH01 (sample SAMN14350203, study PRJNA611818) | marine sediment metagenome | isolation source: surface marine sediment (0.6m) | place: French Polynesia: Moorea | collected 2018-08 | reverse complement strand
CTGCATTTCTGATCTAGCAAATCTAGTTGAATTTGCCATTTTCGATTCATTCACTTGATCTTCGGATTTTTCTATTAATCGATTCTCACAGTTACGGAATTTTTTGCAAATTTACGTCAAATGCATTTAAAAATTTCGAGCATTGGTTGAGGTAGTTCGACAATCATTCTCAGATGGTCACCAGAGATACAAGAGTTTTCGAAGAAAAGCAGAATCTCCTGTGAAGGCAAGTAGAGGTCTTCGAATTTATAGGAAAAGCAGGTAGTCGTAAGATTATACCAGCATATATTTTTTAGCATTATTCCGCTATTCATCTACTGGATTACACGGCAGTTGACATCATATCAGTCGATAATTTCGCGACCATTCAACTAAATACTATACTTCGGATCAATTCTTGACAAATTGTCAGTAATAAATCAATAGGAAAGACGCTTCACTAGCTATTTCATAAATCGGTGCTCGCAGGATTACTCTCTACAATTAATTAGGAACATCATTCTTGAGCAATAAAAAAGAGATACAATACGAGCCCTACCTGTTACTTCTGTTTTAGTCCGGCTTGGAAATGATTAAAAATCGTTGACGAATTTCCTCACCTATCAAATTATAATTCAAATGATTAGGCTTGAACTGAACATAAGTTCAGTATGTTATAGAACAAGTAAACGCTTAGTCTTTTTACTCATCTCATCTCAGTGCAGTTCAGCTTCTATTCTTTTACCCGAGTTTACTAGGTTTCGAAAACTATAGGTTCAGAGCAACATATTTTCCATTCGAAATAATAGATTTTCTTCCCTTTCGCCGTACTATTTGGTTTACCATTCTTCGATTATTTTTCAGTAGAAATTCTTTTAATGATCCATATGCAGGTCTTAATCATGTACTTTATGTTACAAACTCGCTAATAGCCCTTTTTGCAAGTAAGAAATTAACAGAAATATAACATTGCACCAAAACCGAAGCTAACAAAGCAACTGGATATTCAATTATCACTTCTACTTCGAGATAAAAATGGCCTTCCTCTGATTCCGTAAGCTTGCTCTTTTTCTGGCACATTGAGTAATTAAAAATTACATCAGCGGTATTCAATAATAGTCATCCATCTTGTATTACTATTTCAATGAATAAACATAAACGGAAATCCTTAAATGTAGTCTATTCTATAGAAAGAGTCGGTGTACACTTTCTTATTGATAGTCGTTAGTAGATTTTTTACTTTCTTGCGTTTATTGTGCCTTTCAAAAGCGTTATTTTTATTTCCTTGATAGAAAGATTATTTTATTTCTTTCAAAATAGCTTGATTACTGCCTCTGATCTATTTTTTGTAAAATCAAAGCTAATTGGCTCCTGAAAGATATGCAAGATCGCGGAGTAACGCAAATGAGAAAAAAAGAATAGACAGGTACAATCAAGTGATTAACTGCTATTACTTTTTGAATATATAGCAATGTGCAGAATAAACCAGTTTTATTAATTCTGTTCATCTTTTTGGTGACGGATTTGCTCGCATCGGACCCATTTAGGTAAAGTAACACTATTCCGAGAATGAAATTTACCACTAGCTTTTGTCTGCTATTGCAAGTAGTAAAATATGATTCTGTGCCATGATAGACCTGCAGCAGGAAACGGTATTTCGCTGCCTTAATTACTTGGCCGGTTCCCAATCGCAGTATTTTCTCTAGAAGGACAGCTGCTCCTTATTCTCTAATCAGCCTATGATAGGTATTCTCACTTTCAACCTCAAACTACTAAGGTACAGGTTTCTTCTCAAATGATTCTTATTTCCATAAAGTCAATATACCATGAAGTTCTTCGAATTAGGTAATGCGAAAAATGCGATAAGGTAGAACTTTGCGAATTAGATTTCCCAGTACATTAAATCGAACTATTAGTGATTGATTCTTTTAAATGAGTAAGGCAATATCATACTTTTATCACCCTCTTTTTTCTACATCAGTCTGCAACATCTGAAAAATCTACTTCATCTAATAGAATTCGAAGCACTTGGTTACGAAGCATCGATTTCTTCTATTAATACTAGAAATTTAATTCTCTTACCAGACTGTTGTCAAAGCAAATTTTGTGCTTTAATCAAAAAATATGTTAGAAATGGAATCAATCGCTTTGCTTCCACCATGAGTTCGAAGTTTAGTAAATGTGCCGAAAGTGGATTGAAATAAAACCCAAAATAGCATGTGTCAAATTTCAGAAAATTATACATTGCCGCATTCAGATAAAGGTTCACGAAAAATTAGTTTTGATGCCAATTTTAAATTGACATCGATGAATAAATATTATAACCGACTTCTGCGTCCAGATAAACTTCAGTTTGTTGATTCTACATCTCCAACAAGTAGTGAAGGTACGGACGACGACATCAAAAGTGTTTCTGTCGCTATGGTGACCACACCTTAATTTCTGACCTGATGCTACCATTCGGGAATAGGATCGAATGGTAGAAAATGCCTGCCCCAAGAAAGGTTCCTAGGGCACTTTATGTGATACTTAGAATAGCGGTGGAATCTCTAGTCTAAATAACAAAATAAACAGTTGCTATCCTACCTATGTTTCCCTGTGGGGTATGATACCCTCCCATAATGAGAGAATACCCTTGCCTCACGGAGTATTCTCTTCTGAAAGAATCCTACAGAAATATTTGAAATTTTCGAGATTCCAATCGATAAGGCTGAATAAAAAGGCTGGGCAAAAACAGTTCTCATTGCTTAATAGAAAAACTTTCTCGGCTTAAGGGAAGTACAGAATAAAAAAAGTACTAGACACCACCAAAACCTTGAAATTATAAACTTTTCTGTTAGATTTCGTAGACGATAATACTTCATGAAGAATGTGCATTCTAATATATTGGGAGGGTACCTGTTCACAGGGTTGAGTTCAAATCTATTTCTATTCGAATGTTGTGCAATTCGCAATAGCGCAATTCGTAATAGAAATTTGAAATTGCACGCAAGCTCCGTACTGTTGAACGTATTGCCTTATTTTTTTGATTGTAGACTTATTTTGCAATTGGTGTCCACGAAAAAAGAATAACGCTCTTCGCTTTTTTTCTGAGAGACAAAATCCATGGAAACAACAACAGGGCCATTGCCAAAAAATTCAATAATTAGCGCTGATTAAGAGGGTAATATACGTATAGCAAGGCGCCATAGCAGTCGTAAGGCATCATGGAAACTTAATTAAGCTCGAAGAGCATATTGCAGAACGAATTACTATTGCAGGGCATTTCGGAATAGAATTAGTATTTTGCATTGAACGGCCGTTTACAATCTGCATCAATACTATTGGGCTCAACCTTGCCTGTACATGCCGAATACTGCAATGAACCTCAAAATTTGTTTCCATTTCTAACATAATACTCTGGGATCTCAAGATTCCGACCAGACGAATTCAGTATCTCAGTCATTTCTTTCCTTCCTTCTAAACGATGTTCTACAAAAGTTAGCTCAAATTTAACAACCATACCTTCGTGAATCTTTGTAATTGGCATTCTAACTTTTGCTATTACCTAGATGACAAACATTTCGTCACTCCGAGCCGCTTAATCCGAACCCACTTGAACCTCTCATCAATTTACTGCATAAGAAAGTATTTAAACTGCTTCTGTGAACTCATACAACCTTCTTCGACTGCTTTCAGGTCCTCGTCTTCAATTTCATCTTCTCCATCTCGAGTTCGGTTGAAAAGTATTTTAAATGACTGCGAGAAAGCTTTTGGTCTTTCTGTTTTTTTCAGGTAACACTCAATTGTTCACTTGGAGAACCGTTCATCGGAGAAGTGATATTGTTCGCAGGCAATTTCGCACCGCGAGGCTGGGCTTTTTGTCGAGGTCAAATTTTGAAGGTTTCTGAGCATACGGCACTTTTTTCAATAATCGCAATTACTTATGGTGGTGATGGTCGTAAATCTTTCCACGTACCAGATCTTCAAGGAAGGAGTCCTATATCGTCCTCCACCTCTGCTGCACTGGGATCTAAGGGATGTTCTGAAACGGTAACACTTCAAGTAGAAAATATTCCTTAACACACTCACAGTAAAACTACGTCTCTGAAAGTTCCAGCCTTCAAATTTCTTGTGTATACGGCAAAAACTACAGTAGGCGTTACTTCTCTCAAAACCAAATCATCATCTCTAACTTTGAATTCTCAGAGTTGCCCAGTTGAAGGCAAAATGAGGCCAGATTCCACTTTGCGCACAGCATTTAGTGTGAATCGATGGAAACAGCGGTGTTTGGAGAGAAAGTGTCGAAAGAAGTCCGATAGCTGCGCTTTCGCGGCTCGATTGTATCTAGTGCCAAAGAAATTCATAATTGACCCTACTCCGAAGCAAGTTGACGATGAAGGACTTGCTGCAGAATGTGCTGAATGAACTATCCCAATTTCGCAGAATGAAATAGAAGGTACAGCAAGTGCTACCACAACACTAAGTTCCGATATGAACAGTGTCAACTATAGAAATGTTGAAGGGACTGTGACAGTCGAATCCGCCGGTGGTGGTAATGCATTCGATTCGTGAAGCCCATACCTTGCTCTCAATTACATAATCGCTTTAACAGGCACTTTCCCTTCTAGAAACTAGCACTTCTTCGAACAGCATTTGAAATTTCTTAAAATAGGTGAATTTGATGTAGTCCGTCTACACATGTACGATCACTTTGCCTAAGAAAAGAAATCTAGGAACGATTTGTATAGAGCGTCAGTCTATGTCTCGAAAATGCTTAATCGAAACTATATCAGTCGATAGAAGAAAGAACTTTGAAAGTGATGTTCGAAATAAAGCTAAAACAAAGCACAAGAAATTCAACAAGTGGACATCATCAGATTGCAAACGTGAGTGAGTAGTGAGATCATGTACAAAGGTCGCAAAAACCAAGAGCACACATAATATCCTGTGTTTTACAACTAATATTTGTATTAGATTTTGTCAATGAAAACTAGAATGGTTTTGTACATACAGAAAACAAGCCTGTGTGTGGGAAAACTATCGATGCGGCATTTGATACGAGAAAAGACAATTTTCATGTATGAACTGGTAATCGTTAACGCGAGATATTGTTTAGCTGCATCTGAAGTTTCAGTATGAATTCCATATTATCTGTGCTGCAGTCATACGACGCCAGCGTTCGTGGGATTTAACTGATTAGCTAAGGGGATGTACAATCTCATTAGTCACTCCGTCAAACAGCGCCCATTCCACACCAGCTGGAATTTGAGGAACGTGGATGTAAGACACTACGATGCACTTGCGCACAATGTCTATCCTACAACCGCTTGACCTCGGATCAATAGCATTCAGTAAAAGGTGTCACGACGTTCAGTTGACTTGATTAATGATGGCTAAACCGAAATGCTATACCGGATACTGTAGGTGTACTATATTGTATCAGTTTCCTGTATCGGAGGTTGTCACTACAATAGACCAAAATCAAAACGGGTTCAGTATGGCATAGTAGTGCTTTGCAGCACCTTTCCACAAATTCCAGCTCATCGGTTTGGAGACTCATTGACAAATGATGTCTGTACCTGGTGATGTTGGTGCTGAGAAGTCTACGTCAAACCAAAAAGAAAAGTGACAAAATTTGATTGCCAGTTACTTACATTTGTAGCGGATCCAAATTTACGTCATTGAACCTCGGTCACACCTCTCCTCTCTCACTGCATCAGGGGATTCTCTCTCGATCTTGGCGTCAGACTCGACAGTAGATCTCCCAACGCGCAGCGCGATTAGACTTCACCGGAATAGACGTCGCCTCTAAGATGGATCCAACTGTAGCGCTTGTCAACGATTGTGCGGAAATCATTACAGTGAACCGTGCAATTAGAGTCCTGATTATCTGGAGCTTTCATTTTGAAGTTGGACCAAAATTTGGAGAATTCCATAGCATTAATTTGGGTTAACAGCAGAAACTTCTTCGGGATTAGCACCGTTAAAATTTTCTGGGTAATTTTTTATTATTCATCGCAGTTGCTCATGCAATTGTTCTCTCCTCCAAATACCGTCTACGTCATTTGCCAGACCACATGTTATTAATGCTTTCCTAGGAACTGACAAACCATTTTGATATACCATTGCGTTAACAGTGTAGACACATTGCAGTGCTAATGCCATGTACCAGTGTCGAGTAGGGTGATTAAGCTTGCCCGATTCTGTACTAAAGCTTCTTTCCATAATTCTTCTATTTCGCTCACTATCCCAAATTTTCCCCCATACTCCTTTGATTTCACGTATTGGACTTTGGTCTGGAAGCTGTGTTAGATGAGTAGTATTAGGAGAAAATCTACGCATGCTAGTATTAATTTCATGTAGAACAGCTTGAACTGGGTCGAATGTGTTGTGACCAGCGCAGTTGTCAACAAATAGAGTCCTTATTTCATTATTTGGCAAAGAAGTTATTGCTCTAGGCTAACGAAGATATTTTTCGAAAGTTCTGTTGTCCATCCATGCGCTTCTTTGGGTTCTGTAAGAGACACCCGGTACATTATCAGGACAACCGACAATAGGATAATTAGCAATGGCATTTCGAAAAATGAAAAAAGGAGCTTCGATTTGAGTATTAACACCCCCGATATTCGCAAGACTAAATTCATACCAATGTATCCAGAGACAACGTCATGATAATTCATAATACCGTCGCCTCTCATTGCCAACACCTTATGGCTGTCAGAATCATGAAGGAGATGGGTTTCATCTAAATTTTCAATGTTGTTTTCATTCAAGTTGCCTTCTCCAAATTCTCTGCTCAACGTTCCTAGATGATATGCTGTACATCTTTCCGAGTATTCAGTATAGGCTGCAGATCTTAATTTGTTACCACTTTGAGATCGTATTACAATACCAAATCGCTCACAAAATCTCCCTATGAACTTGAAATCAATCATGTCAGCTACTGGCTGTTCGGATACAGGATCTACGTACGGATCACCGTAAGGGAACCAATCTTGAGTAATACTATGTCATGCTATATCGCACAACTTCAACCGAGTTATTTTGGCTCCTGCATCTGTTAAGTGATAAAACTCATCCAGTATGAATGAATGGAACAATATCACCCAAATTTGCCTCTTCCGCCCACGCCCTGGCATTGCTTTTAAGAAAAACTTTTCCTGCCTACTCCTCGCACGCTATTAGAAGTAACTGCACAAGGCGTTCAATCGTTCAACATTTGCTCTCTGTTTGCCCACCACCGTTGAGCTTTCTTCCAGTTAGCCTGCTTGGACTTCTGGACCATCATTGTTTTTGAAAATTCGAGTGAATTCCGGGTTGTTGACAGCTCTCGAAGCTATTTGGAAATCAGTTCCATCATTCTGTACCGTTAACACTATCCAACGTGTAACACAACGCCTTTCTGCACCTCGTAAGTGAAAATTGAAAGCAGTTCAGAAATGTTGATGAGGCCAACACATCCAGGAACTTGGTATAACTAGCTAATCGTGAGCAATGTATTTGCGAGGTGAATCCTGAGTCCTCGATCCTCAAGCAGCCGAAAGGCACCGCCATGCATACTAGTACGGATCAACTTCTTGTTGCCAGAAGATTACAACCGGGAATTTTTTATGTGCCATATTTGGGTGAGGACGACGAGGACATGGATAAATTGAGCAGTTTAGCAAAAGAAATCATGGACCACGCCTTTCTACTGTCTTGATCCATGATTCTTGGATCAAGACGACTGAAAGGCAAGGGAGAAAGAAAATGCTGGTGCGTGGTTTCAGAAAACAGCTTATAGAAATGTGTTGGGAAAGAATATTCGGGAGCAAGCGAATGATAGCGATGCGGAAACTGAACGAATGGTACGCGAGAGGTGATTGGGACTGTGCATTTTAAACGACTCACAATTCACATTGTTATCCGATCGAGAATTGTCAATTAACGATTGCAATCCGTGAACGCATATTGTAAAACCTGTTGCGTTGTTCTTCTTCCAAAAACGTAGTCAGAAGTTCTCGAATCACATTGATTCTGAAGTCCTAGAAAACACTTCTATACATTGGTCGCTCTTCAAGCACAGCTGTTTTCTGTCGACCAACCTATTAACGTCTCCGCTTTTTGGGCGTGCGGCGGGTGGGTACAGTATTTCACCGCAGAGGGTCAGTCTTAAAGAATCGGCATAACCCACTAACAGATCAGAATAAGCTTTTCGCTATTTCTGTGAGTCGAATACTCGCAGTACAGGACTCGGCAGCTCGAGCCCACGTCTCTTTCAATGAATTCATCCTATGCATGTTCTCGTTCTTGAATTAATCGATCTCCAAGTCAACGATGGAATACAATGATCCAATTAATATTTCTCGTCGGCTTCACTCATGATGACGTCTCGTGAGAAGGACCATTGCCAATCCAATTCGACCCATACTAATAATAGTAAGCAAGCTCAACACTTTTGTCTATGCAGTTCATCGCGCACTTCTCAAAAGTTCACGACTAACCCGAAACTCAACCACCGACGTGACCAATCTTGAGGAACCCATTGACTCTTCGTCCATCACGCGGCACCTTGATATCCGACCACTCGCATACGATGTAATCCTCATCATCCTGCAGCCTTCTCTTCAAATAGCCCACCAAATACATTCCGTTCCTACTCTTCCTGTACGACATACAATTCGAATCTGTCAGCGACTGCCATACCGCACGACCCAAAAACGGCTCCAAATCCCGCACTTCGAACCTCGAGCACACGTCGAGACGCACGCCCCACGGTCGCAGCATCGGGAACCACGAGGTTCTGAACGAGTTCTCCACGTCGCCCTCGATTCTCCCATTGAGCGCCGCGGTGATGAACCAACGCCAGAACGCGGGGTATTTGCCCCTCACCAGGTAACAAGCGATGTCTTCCATCGCGCACTTTTTCGCATCCACCTTCCTCACCGGCGCGATGTCCACCATGACCCCACCCTCATCCAGACTCACCAGATTCCGACCTCTCCTCGTGCAGTACTTGTGCACCGTGCCGCTCCAAATGTCCAAGCACTTGCGCTCGTGATTGATGGAAAACTCGACTATAAACTCGTCATCCACACGCAACTTCAATTTCTCTTCCAAGTACCTCGCAATCTCCACAACATCCCTCGGCTCCACTTCCTCGAACGCTTCCACCTCCTCACAGTACCAACACGCGTTAAAGCATACAAACATCGCGTGCCACGCCATGACCGAACACGACGGCGGTCTCGGTTTCCGCTCCACGCCCACCAGCTCAATCTGGGTGTCGACAATCCTCACCTCCCACACGCGCTCCACGTTGTTCTTCGTCGGCCAGTGCATGCCCTCCACACGCTTGTACCCCGCGGTGACCGCGAACGCGTCCACGAAGCGAATGGTGACTCTATCCCCATTGCCCAACTTCCTCGCCGCCACAAAGCACGCGTTTGCCGGGGCATGGCCAATCCACGCCGGATACAGCAACGCGAACAAGGTCATCAAGCGCTCCTCCACATCGAAAATGCGCCTCTCCTCCACATCCTCCATATTGCCCTTGACCGCGAAGTCTATCGCCATCGCCACCGACGGCCTACTGCCCGCGCCCCCGTGCACCTCGCGCAGTCCCCCGCCCTCTGTGAGCACCTCGTCATCAATCGCGTTGCCGAGCGCACTGGTGGCCTCGTCGCCGGACCCGTAGTCGGTGTCGGCGTCGCCCAGGAGCGCGGAGTCGAGGCCTTCCAAGAACTCCTCGGTCTCGTCGAGTTCGTCCATGAGCTCGAGGATGCCCCACGCGAGGTCTGCATAGCTCTGCAGCTGGTGGCGGTCGAGTGTCGTGAAGTGTTGCTGCGCCTCGTAGATGGCGGCCTGCGCCAGCGCGGACGTGTTGCGGCGCATGGGGAGTGCTGCGGAAGGATCAACGCGAGGTGAGGCGCGTCGGAGGAGGTTGAGCGCAGGATAAATATACGTAAGCAAAACGCAATTCAACGTTCTTTCACCCTGCGCACACTACGTATCGCCCTTATACCGCGCATGGCGCACGACGCTTCAAATCATGTCCCGTGCCGCCCCCGTACACACGTCGGAACCAGTCGTCATGGCGATGCTCACAACCTCAGGCCGAGGGTTGTGCAGCGGAAGGACGGGGCTGTGAATGCTTGCACACAGCGAGGTGAAAGACAACCAATGATTTAGGTAATTGTACGTTGTTGGTAGTTGAGAGAAAATCGAGAGGGTGTACAAGGACGGGAAAACTACTCGCAAGAGCGAGCAGTTAGCGTCTGTTAAAGCAGCACCGGAGGGAGGTTAGCAGACAGCACCAAAGTTCAGGAAACCTGAGACAAGAACAGGTCGGTACCCAGGGAGTCGAAGCAGCAATGAATCATGTGCATTATTTGTGCGAACGTAAGCAGGTCGAAGTAGTGGGCTCAGAACTGAAGGCAACAAACATCGCGGAAGCAGGTGTTGCATTCTCATATGCGATGTGTGTGTGAGGCAAAGTTCATACGACGTCATTGCAAAAATGGCGTATGAGAAACAAGATGACTGCTCACATAGTTGGAAGGTAGAATGCCCAAGTTAGATTGTTATCAACAGGCTCATGCTCGACATCGAGAAGAGGACGTAGTGGAAGGCGAAAGATACATGAGATTCACGAGAGATTCAAGATACACATCCTTTCGTGCGACAAAATATCATCTCGGAACTCGCGTTTAACTCCATGCGTGCGGGTAGTGGAAGAATTCGCCGAGTAGAAGACCGATGACACTCACAGTCGAGCTGGCAGTATCAAACAACAAAACAAACAACACACGCTTACAAAGTAAGCTAGGGAATGCAGAGAATTCCACGTGAGCACAGAGGTGAGTAGACGACAGCGAATAATTCAGTGGAAGAGAAGGGGAAAAACGGGAAGCCACGCGCCCCAAATCTGGAGATTGGAGCCACGCAATGAGTGAATGGTAACGAAAGTCGAAGGAGCCAAGGCGGCGTTTCAGTGTGTCCAGCCGTTCATACACGAAGGGCGCATCGAAACGGCGTTCACGACGGGGTCGTATAAGCACGGTAGAAATTTCGCAGAAATACGAATTCCAACCACACTGTGCCCCCCCCAAACGCCGCTTCCACGACCTTGGTTCGAGGAGATAAATCTCAATCATACAGGAATAGAGCACTGCACCTTGCTGTCAAGTGCTCTACTGAACTTATTATAAAACCTTTCCATCGTCTACTCGCCACCTTAAACATTCTGCACCATGACCATCATCGCCTTCACACCGGTTTTCGGTTCATTCACCAATGCCAATCCCGCCGCGAACGTGCCGAGCCCACCCGCCGACCCGTTGCCAACGCCGCCGCCCACCACCGCACGGCCACCCGCCACGCCGACGCCCAGCGCGATGAACGCGCTGCTCAACGCGTGGCTACAAGACGCCACACGCGAGGTGCAACCCGATACGGCGCCTAGCGCGGTGAGCGATATCATAGCCAACGGGAAATGGTGGCGCACCGGCACTACTCAACCGAGCGATACAACAGAGGCGCCGCAAACCTCGGCGTTGTATCGATCGCTCTACTTCCGCGGGCAGCCGGAAAGTTGCGCAACCAACAGCGACACGCGCGACCACTGCGTTGCGAGTGTGCCGGATTTTTTGCTTCTCGACAACTCGGCGGTGGGCATCGGGTTGCTGGACGAGGTGCGCGAGATATGGCGAGAGAAGAGCGAATCGGGGAAGCGGCACGTGTTATCGCACGTGCTGGGCGCTATCGGTGTGGTGGCGATGATGGTGAACCCACTAAGGAACTAAGCACTTGTAAAATACGGTAAAGAGCTGCACTTTTTCGTCTCGGTTTTTAGCATTGCGAGGACGACCTAGCCACAACTATTGAACATGTTACGGAACGGCGAACACATCTATGCGGCACCGATTCTATGGTGTGCCGTACGACACCATTGACGTCCACTCGTTTGCGTTTTCGAGTCTCGAGTGTGTCGGTTCGATGCGACGCATAACGGCGCATACCGAAACAGGGCGAGGAACAAGTGGAACAAAAAACACTCGCATCGAATGCAGCGTTGTGCGAATACCAGCGCCAATAGTACAGCAGGACAAGCAGCACAAGCAGCACAACAAGAGGGAAAGAAGGGCGATACCCATGCGAAAACCAAGCACACGCGACATTTTGCCATCCGTGGCGGCATGTCAAAAGTGGGACGAGAACATTGCCATGCCTACTGTGCAAGCGGGTACATGCCCTTCCTGACGAGGCATGGCGCGCGCCACTGCGAAATGAGCACAACACGCACGTGGCTACAAACCTCTCACCGGCTATCGGGCGTCATACCGTGTGTGTATTAATTGGGTCATTTCCATACCACAGTATCTCATCGCTCCAACTAACATCGCGCCTCTCAACGCCGCCATGCCCGCCTTCATCTCCCCTACCTTCTTTCCGCCGTCGTCGCACCGCGCTGCACGCCACACCACACGCCGCCCCACACGTATGACGCTCGCCGCGCCGCCACCGCCCGCCTCCACGCCGCCCACCACCCCCCCACCCTTGCCACAACCGGGGGTGGTGCACACGATCCGCACACCAGCCGAGTTCGACACGTTGGTGCAATGCGCTGGCGCCGACCGGGTGATAGTGGCCGACTTCATGGCCAAGTGGTGTCGCAAGTGCGTGTACCTAAAAGCGCGGCTACCCAAATTGGCGAGCGCGCATCCGAACACCTACTTCGCGATTATCGACGTGAACAGCGTGGCACGGCTGCCGCGGGAGTACGGGATTACGAAGATGCCTACGTTCGTGTTCATCCAGGACGGGCAGACGCTGGAGTCGTACATCGGCGCGCAGGAGGCGCCAGTGGTGTCGCAACAGCTGCGCGCGAAGGTGGCGCAGCACGCGGGCCCGCCGCAGCCGGTAACCGACTAATTCCAACGCGCGCACATCGGAAAAGAATAAAAGTGTATTGGTGTTTCGTGACGCTACCTGAACTCGCACCCAACAAACAAAAACTTGCCGCGCAGGCGACCTACGGCGCGATCGCTCACTCGGCCTTGGCCTCGGGCTCGTCGGCCACGGCGTTCTCGACGGCGTCGGCGACCTCCTTGACGGCGCTCTCGACCTCGTCCTTCACCTCGTCGGTGCCGTTGGGCGCGTTCTTCCTCTCCTCGATCTTCGCGCTCACCTTCTCCACCACCTGCTTCCCACCCTTCACCGCGACGTACGCGCCGTACACCACGCCCACGCCCAGGGCCCCGTACGCCAGCATCGTCCATGCGCCTCTCTTACTGCACACCGCCGCCAGCGCACCCTCCTTCTCCACCACGCGTCGCACGCCCACCGCCACGCCCGCCACCGCCGCCGCAACGCACGCCTTGTCCACCTTTTCCACGCACAGCGCCTTCGCCTTGTCCTCCAGCTGCTCTTTACTCAGGCCCACCAAGCCCGCGCCCGCGCGCACGACCATGAGCGTGGACCCCACCACCATGCCGGTGCCGGCCATGCACGCGGCGCCGCCCAGCGTGAGCTGATCGCCCTTGTACGCGGCGTAGGGCAGCGCCAGCGCCAGCCCCGCCGCGGACCCGATCTGCGCGCCCTTGCAGTCGGCCGCCAGCAGCACCTGCATCGTGGGTTTCATCGCCTCGGCCATGTCGTCACTGTCGTCGTCGTCGTCGTCGTCTGCGCGTTGGGCTGTTCCGCGGCGGTCGGCTGAGTGCTGCTTCGCGATGCCTGCGCACGGGGATAGTATACGCACGCGGCGTTGATTGGCCGAGAAGCGAATTTCAAAAAATCCATTAAATCACCTTTTATTTCACCCTGCCCTTTGCACGGCCCCGCACGCCGGGCCGTTGACTAATCCAACGCGCTTCGTGCCTCACTATCCCCCCAACCGAACTGTAACGGCCGTCGTGTTCGTAACCCCCTTCTTTGTTTCATCAGCCTCGCTCTCCTCCGCTTCTGTGATCCTCTTACGCTACACCACATACTGCACCTCTGCGTATCTAAAATACGTTATCCGATTTCTTTCCTAGATAAATCCCCCTACTTTTATACCCCCAATACCATTCCTCACCTAATCCACCCCAGATGGATAGGAAGTGCAGCATTCAATGCAATGCCAAAATTAAGCGTTCCTTTAGTTAAGCTCCACCTATCGTCCAATAAATAGTCGTATACTACCACAAACAAATCCAACGTCCTCACGATTTCATCCCCCATTTCGACACCACTCCTACAAATTGCTATCTCGCCGCTCGAACGAGTCTTCGCTCTCATCGTCCGACGACTCGACCTCGTCGTCGACCACGTCAGGCAACTCGTGCAGCGGGAACCTCAAAATCGCCGCCACGCCCGACATGCTCTTCAGCGTGGCGCCGGCGACGTGCTGGTCGGAGAACACGACGATCTTCGCACCCGCGGCCCTGGCGGCCTCGACCAGCGCGACGTACTTCTTCCTGGTGGGGATGTCAGCGGCCCTGAACAGGGAGTCGGTGACGAGCAGCATTTCAATCGCGCCCATTTCCTGCGCGTAGAGGACGTGCTGGGGGCCGTACACGGCGCGCATCTCGTCCTGCGCGAGCATGTCGTGGAACATCTGGAGGGCGCGCACCTCGCCGACGGCCTTGGTCTTGGCGAGCCTGTTCTGGAGCTCGGGGCGGGCGAGGACCTCCTGGAACGCGTGGCGGTGACCCGAGGACGCGTGGCACAGCACGATTTTCTGCTTGTTGTCGATGACGGCGCGGTCGTCGTTGCGCGCCGCGGTGACGCTGAGGTGCTGGTAGAACCCGTCCTTCACGAACCCCGGCGACGCGATAAGCAGCACCTTGACGGCGGCCAGGTCCACGTGCGTGGTGAGCGCGGCGTACACCGCGTCGTAGAAGCGCGTCATAGCGCTGTCGCGGTTGAACAGCGCGTTCTTGCCCTTGCGCGGGATGTTCATCTCGACGCGCGCGCGCGTGAGCGTGAGCGAGCGCGACACCAGCAGCACGTGCGCCAGCCCCTCCTGCATCACCACCGCCGCCAGGTCCGCGTCGGTGTGCGGGTTCAGCGCCGTGTTCAGCTGCCCCAGGAACACCGAGTCCCAGCACTCCTTGCCGATCACGAACGCCCGGTGCAGGTCGAGCTCCACCGTGTGGAACGCACCGATTTTCACATGCTCGCTCTCCGTGCAGTTGCGCCCCGTCACCCGGATCGACGCCCCCGCCGCGTCGTACGAGATTTTCGTGACGCGGATCGTCAGCGTCAGCTTCTTCTGCGTCGACGTGGTCGACCCCGTCGCCGTCTCCGACTGCACCTTCCGAAATGTCGTCGCTTTCAGCGTGTCGTTTACCGCCAGCAGGTTGTACGCGTGCCACATGTCCTCCGCGTCGGCACACTCCAGCTTCACCTCGCCCGCCTGCGTGCGCCGGTCTATCTTGCGGAATATCTGCTTCATCCTTCGGCTCGCCTCTTGGGTGTGCGTGCAGTGCGAACAGTGGGGCGTGCTTGTGCGGGGATAGAAGAGCCGACGGTAGTTCGCACGGTGCGCTGGGCGTGCGCTGCTCGGTATGCTTCGTTGTTGATGGTGTCTCGAGGGTTGGTGGTCGTTTCGCAGAGCGGATTTTATTTGCAATGCGAGTGAGCGTGTACGGTGCGATATGAACTGAATCAGTTCAGTCCGTTACTTGAATTTGTTCTGAATTTATATTTAGCCAGTCAATGACACTCGAAACGAGAGGTCGATGTAGGTGAGGGCAGGGTATCGCAGTGAACGCCAGGGACAAGATGAGGCGCGCGTTGAGCACGGCCGTTGAGAAAACGACGGGCGTGGCGCCGGCATCCAGCCGTTACGGGAAGCGGCTGGCGGAGCTGCGCGAGCGATTGGCGAACGAGGCGGAAAAATCCGAAGTTTCTACGTTCATCCCCAACTTCTCGGTCGGCGCCGCATCGATGCCCGGCGCGGCGGCGCAACGAACCGATGCGTACGAGGACCCGAAAAAACCAAAGTGGCTGAAGGTGCGGCCTCCGGGCGACCACGAACAGGAGCGGGAGTTCCGACGCTTAAAGGACACCCTGAAACCGTTGGGATTGTCGACCGTGTGCGAAGAGGCGAGATGCCCGAACATCGGGGAATGCTGGGGCGGTGGGACGGCGACGATTATGCTGATGGGCGACACCTGTACGCGCGGATGCAGATTTTGCAGCATCAAGACGTCGAAAGCGCCGCCCCCGCTGGATATGGATGAGCCGGTGAAGGTTGCGAACGCTATCGCGCAGTGGGGCCTCAAGTACATCGTGTTCACGTCGGTGGATCGCGACGACATCGATGACGGCGGGGCGAGCCACATCGCGAAGACCGTGCGCGAGCTGAAGATGCGCTCGCCCGATTTGCTGGTCGAGGTGCTGTCGCCCGACTTCCGGGGCGATGAGAGTCACGTCGACGAGGTGGTCACGTCGGGACTGGACGTGTTCGCGCACAACGTGGAGACGGTGCGGCGGCTGCAAGGCGTGGTGAGGGATCGGCGTGCGGGGTACGAACAGAGCCTGCGTGTGCTGGAGCGGTCGCGCGAGATACGGCCGGACGTGCTCACAAAAACGTCGCTCATGCTGGGTGTGGGTGAGAGCGAAGCTGAAATTCGGCAGACGATGCAAGACTGCATCGACGTCGGTGTGGAAGCCATCACGTTAGGTCAGTATTTGAGGCCTACGAAGCAACACCTCAAGGTGGAGCAGTGGGTAACGCCCGAGGAGTTTGACGCCTGGAAGGTAGAGGGTGAGAAGATGGGATTCTCGTACGTCGCGTCGGGGCCGCTCGTGAGAAGTTCGTATCGCGCGGGAGAGTTCTTTTTGGAGGCGCTGATTCGTGAGCGAAGACAGAAGGCGGCCGCGGCCGCGGCGCAATAAAGGTTGGCGGTGTTGTTTACTGGCCTTCTCTATCGGTGCATTATGATTGTTTGGCGGTCTTCGGATCGTCCTCCGGCAGACCATGATTGTATTCCTCTATCGCTTGTGCAATGTCCTTCCTTGTCGTGGCGTCGCGGTACTCGTTCTGCATCTCATCGGCCTGATTGCGACCGTACGCCTTACCGACCTGAGAGTGGTTGTTAGCACAAGAGGACGCAGCGAAATGGATTACGTGCGATTGCTTACCTTGAGTGCGGCGACACCAGCGCCGATGATGAGAATCCATTGAATGGTGGCGCTAGTGCGGTAGTTCATGTCGTGCGTGAATCGATCGTGGGTCGCACGCACGATTTCGGGTAGTACTTGTAGTGAAGGTTCTGATTAGAAGGTGAGCAGATGAGACAGCATAACCCGCGCTCCAATAGTAGCGCCAGCATTAATTGTGGAAATTTATTGCTTAAACTATCCTCATTCACAACGCACAGATGCAGCGTAGAATTGTTCACCGTTTATGCGCGTTTTATGTGGCACCCCGAATCGGTGCCTGACCGTGCCGCTTCTGGTCGACTGCACCGTGCAGCATGACCGACCTCAATAACTCCACCGCGGACGCGCCGGAGAATGAGGCGGGCCGGCGTCTCACCATGCCGCGTATCTTCAAGTCGGAGCTGCGGAACATGATGTACGGCTTCGGAGACTCGAGCACTCCTCGCGCTGACACTCTGGACCTGATGGAGGAAATGCTGCTGCTTTATTTGGAGAGCGTGATATCTGAGACCACCCGAATCGCGAACACCTATCGTCGTGAGAAGCCCGACATCACGGATATCAAGTTTCTCATTCGCAAGGATCGCCGCAAACTTCAGCGTGTCCGTTACTTGCTCGACATGAAGGCCGAGATTCAAAAAGCCACCAAAGTGGACGCTGAGGACCTGGCGAAGGGCGCCGGGTAGCTTCACGCCCAAGCGATGTTATCATTTTCGTGTTGTCAGATTAGTTTTCGGTGTGAGATTTCGCGTATTGGTAATCATGCTTTGTTACTAATAAAACACAGGTGCACACATTATACTTCGCGATGTGCGTTGCTCGAATGACTGAATGATAGATTCGAGTTCGAGGTCGACATTCTGTGCGTTGGCCACCGCCTCCACGAACTCGGCAGCATGCTTCGCAGCTACCGCAGCGTCGGCATGCGTGTCACGGGTCTCCAGGTTAACAACGTAGGCAGGCGCAAATCCAATGGGTTGGCGCTGAATAACGAAATCCTCCAGAACCGCGTCGAAGATCCGCTCCTCGAATGTCAGCACCAAATCAGCCCGTTCCCGCGCATCGCGCCATTGCTCCGGTGCACGCTTGATTTTCGCGTTTCGCTCCAGCATCGCCAGCACACCGTTCGCAATATACGTGGGTTCATCACGTTGCCGCAATTCGTCTCGCATATGCTCGTATGGCGTGTTGAATGGGAATATCACAGGCTCGTTTGCGCTTCGACCCGGTAATTTCACATCCTTCCCTGTCCCGTACGACCGCACCTGGTATCCTCGCAAACTTATCTCTTGATGTGCTGCCATGCTGCGATTTTGGTTCGACGCGCATACTGTGCATACACGCAGTCGGTCGCCGAGGGCGCTTGAAATTGGCTTGGATTCCATGGGACCGTGTTCTGTTCAGGTTGGATAGGAATTGGAGTGGCGTGCTCGATGTGAAATGTTCGTTCAGTCACGTAGAAATATACAAATTTTAATAAGACATACATCTATACAGCGATAAAAAACTCATTGGTGCGGTAAGACGGAAGTCTAGGAAAAAGGTTTATTGCTGAACGTCGCTATCAATTAGTTGACGCGATGACTAGCAGGCTAAGACGGGAATGAGTTAATCTAAGGCAGTTCCCCGCTCCAAGCTTTCCTTCGTTTTCCGAACATCTTCAAATTTGTCGAAGTGTTTCGAAAGAACTCGGTTGTAAGCGCGGTTGCCTTCGTTAATGAACGATATATCTGCGCGGTCCCCAACAAACGTACGCCGTCGATTGAATTTTTTTCGCCGCGCTTCTGTTTCGGCAACGTCTTTCGCCAAGCGCTCGCTTTGTTCCGTAGTCACATTCGCGGTCGTTCCACCGTACACTTCTGGAACGCTTGTATTGCCATTCGTTTCTGTTGGTTCAAGCCGAGCAGCACGCGCATTGAGACTGCGCAGGACTGGGTCGATGTCGCTGTCGTATTCATCATCAATGAGCTTCTCTAGTTTTGTTTGCTTTCGCATTCGCTTTCTAGGACGTTTCAACTCCCCTTCGCCAGGGCGCAGACGAACCTCACGCCCATCCTCTTCCAGAGCCGCAAGGTTATCTCCTCTGGCTTGTTTGAGCCGCTCTCGAACCTGCGCAAGACGCTCTTCGACAGTTAAGCAGTCCGATGAGTCTGCCATGAGGATACGGTATTGTTCGAGAAATACAGACGAAATGTACAAACTAATGTAGCAAATCCTTTTTTATGATACATAATCTTGGTTTCACATTGGAAAGCATTCGTTTCCAGAAGTACCAGCCGACAGAATATAATGTGACTAATTTGTGAATTTTTTATTTATAAACTGTTATAAACGAAAGGAGCAAGTAAATTCACAAACTATTTAAATTTGAAGAATTACTCAATTAATACATGACAAGCTTGAACAATCTTCAGCAGTTTTCAAGTTTGAGTAGCGGTAAAAACATTTTAATCTGATGACAGTTCTCTGAAAAAATAAGAGTCAATGGTCTAAAAAGTGTTCAAATTTCTTTCTCATCAAATCCTCATAAAACAATCAGCTAACCGGAGCAATATATGATGAGTTCGACTGTGGCTGAAGTTCATAAATTTTTGCTCCTCTGCCGTTCGATTTTCAGATTTCTTGATTGCTTGAAATATTCAATATTTTCTTAATGAGCAAAAACAAGTCAGCGTACTGAACTTCGATTTCAATGAGGAGTAGAAGCGTATACTTTGCAAGCATTACTTGAATTCCTGGACATTGTACACGACAATTCTAGCTTCAAGTCTCGACTGTCAAATAAGCAACTCCCTTGACAAGGAATAACTCTCGCATGCCAAGTATAAAGCTCTGTCTCATTAGGCGATGTCCGCCGACGCTTAGCCCATCTCTCTGTTCTTGAAGGGCCGCACTCGTGTAATTCTTATTAAAAATTCATTTTCGTAATGGCTTCCGGATTAATTATCCATCCGGTCAAATATATTAGCTAATATAATAGATTTTGGATCGAGCATTCTCAGGAAATGATGTGGAACCTTGAAAGGCAGATGGGATTACACTTTCGATAAGATAGAAAGGAATCGGCAACAAGCTTCGAACAAAAATCCATCAAAAGGGAAGCGAAGCAGTATTTAATTAAATTTCAACATAATAAAATAGATACAAGTAAAATTTTGCTCTGAATAATCAATATAATAGAACTGTTCTAAGTTCGTTGTGGATACATCTTCCATTGATAGACAAATTATTCGCAATTGAGGAGAGTAATTTGACTAGCGAAGCGGTTCGATTGCGTCTATTGTCTGTAAATAAGGAATTTTGCATAATAATAAATAGTTTGAAGTTTATGTAAGTGATGAAACTTTTTCAACTCTTCAGCGTATGAATAGGAAATGAGAAAGTCGCTAAACAATTTGATTATGAAATGAACCTTCTTCATTCCCTCGTCATTATCCCAGGAATTTAAGGCTGTTATGAAATGGATAGACTTATCAAATTCCTAGTATCAATAGTTCATTCAAAATTAGTCCGGAACATAAAAGTAGGAGTCATGCTCTTTTATTCCAATATTAGAATGATTTGAATTCTTCAGCTAATCTCTATTAGCAAATAAAAATAAAGTATTTTTTTGAAATTGTACCTGGTTACTTGGCAAAACAAATTCACATTGCTACCTTAAATTTTAACTTCTTTCAATGTTTTTCATTGATTTACTTGTGATGTATATTCAACGAAACACACCCGTCCTACTGTTACTTAGAGAATTGGTCAGTCGAAAGCACTTTTTGCTAGCGACATGTACTGTAGTATTTTTGAGTACTCATCTATTCGGAACGAGAGAACAAGTAAAAAGTTTGAATGGCGACAATCATTTATCTTTGTGGTTGCCTTATGACCCAAATTCCTGCAACGGAAATTTCTCTGCACCACTGTCCTATCAATTAGACCTTGATTCCGCTCCTATATTAATCAGAGAAGCGTCTGTGGACAATCGATTCGTGAGTATTCAGAATTCGAAGAAAAAGAATCCAAATGGACAGTTTTTACGCTTGCAAATTCTGATGACGGTCGTACCAGATCCAAAAAAGCAGATGCAAAGAGAAATAGAAGCAGTAGCCTACAACTTAACCAAAAAATCTTCCCTCCACTATTCGAACGGCTCCATCGTTAAAGAAATTAATCTGAAATATGACTACTTAATTGAAGATGGACGGTGTCAACGATCGTGTAATAAATATAGAACATGCCGTGTTCGCGAATGGCAGGCTATTCTAACATTACGTGCTGATGATGGAATCAGCGGTGACAAATTTCAAAAAAGTATTGATTCCCTCATCGACTCTCATGCATTCCTAAGGTTCACTGTCCCGGTGATTCTTCGGGATTCTTCTCTCACTGAAATACTATCTTTTGAGTTAAGTCTTGGTTGTTTTGCTGGATTATCAAGTAAAAATCAGTTGCCTATTCAAAAGCATATAACTAACTGCCAAAAATCTGAAGGAGCTGTAACTATAGCCGGAAGTCCTCCCTTCGGCAAAATTCGAAACAATCCATTGTACTGGAAGAAAATTGCGCATTATGCAGCACGACATTTGTACGGCCATACATGGTACGATACTGTTGCTGTACCTATTCTTCCCGTGCACACTATTTCATACATCCAACATATGTGCGAACTCGACACAAAATGTCGCTTGAAATTTCACAATGAAAATCTGAAATATATGGAGCGTATCAGATCTGTTGTGGAAGTTGAACTAACAGAATTGCAAGTACCTGCACAAGAATGGTCTCGATTGGTTCTTTTCCAATTCTGTGGTTTGGGGAGCGACTTTCGAAATACGGAAGCTGATGAACCATGCGCATCTTCATTTCATGGTGGTCAAAAAATTTTAGGATTAATAGGGTACACTCATTTTGGTCCGTATCATGCTTGGGCATCCAATTTTGACATTGACGAATTCTTGGTTGATGAAATGGCTGTTTCATCACGGTCTGAAACGGGATGGAATAAGCTACAGTCTGGTTCAGATAGATTTAATAAACTTCGAAAGGAAACAAACAAATCAACATTTTATGCCACATGGCTAGACTTTAAAGTGGAAGAAGAAGACATGAACAGCTTTACATCAAGTGTTATGAAAGGTGAAAGAATTGCTTTCAAGCCATCGGACCCGTTTGTATTAAGTCTGAATTTGACTGAATGTTATGACGGAGGTGGTAAAGTAATAACTCACTGCTCGAAAACAGCTGGAATGCTTGTACATTATGCATTACGAGTGCAAAAAATATCACAGATGAACGAGACAGAATGTGGGCCTTTAAGAACTGATAGAAGAACGAGATTGTTTCGAACCTCGATGAACGAGACCGAGTTATATACGTGGCATGTTCGAGAATCACCTCGTCAAGGTAAGTGTGTTTATGATTCACGACCTTTAAAAGATAAAAATCATTGCAGAGTAAGACCTCACGGATCTATTGACTGCAATCCAGCAATCCATGAACTACCTTGGAAAAGGTATCCAGTCTAATGTGATATTATTCAATCAAACTGCTATGATTGATATCACACTGCATCAAACTAG
>JAAUYH010046516.1_pt1 | contig 22664 bp, 34 predicted proteins | sample 7278061 | NCBI WGS metagenome assembly JAAUYH01 (sample SAMN14350203, study PRJNA611818) | marine sediment metagenome | isolation source: surface marine sediment (0.6m) | place: French Polynesia: Moorea | collected 2018-08 | reverse complement strand
TAGAAGCAACGGAAGAATTATTAAATATTCCTGGTTTTGAATCTGCTTTTAAAAAAGCCAACCAACAAGTTAAAAACGGAAAAACTAAAGATTGGCACATAATTCGAGACGATGTATAAAGTTCGATTATCTTTGGAAGCTGAAAAAATTTTTGCCAAAAGCGATCGCGCCCTAGCCAAAAAACTAGCAAGATGTTTTAAAAACCTAGAAAACAATCCTCGTTCTCATCCTAATATTAAGCCACTAAAAGGTTCTTATTCTGGATATTATCGCTATAGAGTTGGAGATTATCGAGTTGTTTATTCGATTGAAGATGATTTAGTTGTAGTAAATGTAATTATTATTGCTCATCGTAGTAATGTTTATGAGTAATTCTATTTTCAGAAGATCGCAAAATAAAACTTACGACAATCAGTAAATACACTGTCTTGTTTTAGATGGTCATTAGATTAAAGTATAAATTAAGAATATAAGATATGACCTGCTAATTATATGCAATCGGTAAACACGCCTAGATTTGAAAACCGCATCATTAATTTAGATAAATGCTTCAGTACATCGAATATGAAGAAGGCATGGAAGATAGTCTGGCAGGGAATGAGAAAACAAACTTTACTTGATTTACATGATTACTATGACTTTCATACAAACCAAGATCGTTTGATTCAAACTATCAAAACCGAAATTATTAAAGGTGACTATAAACCAAAACCTCCTCAAATTATCAGACGGGAAAAAAAATATGGAGTTTGTAGACACATTCAAATTCCTAGTCCAGAAGATGCACTAGTATTACAAACAATAGTAGAAATGTTGTCTCCCCTGATAAACGAGGCACAAGTATCAAACAGGGCTTACTACAGTAGATCGCATAGCAAACCTAAAAATGAATCAGATATTGACGAATCATTTCCTTATGCTTGGTGGGAATTATGGCCTGTCTTCCAAAAGAAAATTTATGAATTTACATCTACTTTTGATTATGTAGTTGTAACTGATATTGCCAACTACTTTGATAATATTTCATTGGTACATTTAAGAAATACCATATCAAGTTATGGTAATTTTGATGAATGCTTGCTAGACTTCTTGTTTTTTTTGCTAGAAGCTTTTGTGTGGAGACCTGATTATTTACCGTTGAATGAATTTGGTTTGCCTCAAGTTGATTTTGATGCGCCTCGATTATTAGGTTTTGCTTTTTTGTTTGAGATAGATAAATTTTTAGATACGAAGACTGCTGGTAATTTTGTACGATGGATGGACGATATTGATTTTGGCGTAAATACCATTGAAGAAGGAAAAAAAATTTTGAGAGGACTAGATGAAATCCTTTTGTAGCAAAACACAAGACAGGTTTTTAGAAAAATACGTCCCACCTTTGCTAAACAATAGCCCAGGTTTGAGAAATAATATTTATCGCTATTACAGTAATTTGGGTTTTAATCAAACAAGATATAATCACTTAGTGAATTTTTTTGAAAGCGATCATTGTTCAGACGATAGTTCTATCTTTGCCGTCGCTAAAGTTTTTGTAGATTGGAAAATAAAGGCAGGAAAGATAAGAAGAAAAAATTTTGTCAATTTAGCTCTCAATACAGCCAATAGATCTTTAGCCAATTTTAGTGCAAGTCTATGGTTATTAGCAAAATACAGTTCTAGCGAAGAATTATCTAATTTTATTGACAATCATGTTTCTACGTGGCAACATTCTAGATTTTTATCGAGACAAGTTGCAGCTATATTACCTAAAATCAGAGACAGTAAAGTAGATTATATAAAAAAAGTATTTACGGATTCCGGAAGAATTGATTCTTTAAGAATCATTAATAATTTGGATATTATAAGAAACACTTCTCCAATATCCAGTAAGATTAAGTTATATTTAGAGCATGGAATAGGGACAGTAAAAGTTTATCCGCTAACTAAATTTTTAATTGTCATTGACATTTTAAATAATACTAACTTAAATTCTTCAGCTAGAATTGACTTGCGAGATAGAGTTACAACAAGGATTAACGACCCCTTGTACCTTAAAGAAATTAATTCAATTAAAGTTTTATGAAATAAGTTTTTTACTTATTGATGTAATGGAATTTAATCATCATATCAGTCATATCCCCCATCGAATCCAAAAATAGATTTATCTTTTACTGATTTGGAGCAAGAGATACAGCGTTTTACATAATTAATTGTGAGAAGAACAACAGTAAGCAAACCAATTACAGAAATTTATTCCCATAATTTAAACAGCGATCGCCCGAACTTTCAAAAACTATTCGTCAAAGCGATCGCACTTATTTACAATTGTGTTGGGTTTGGGGCATCACCATAAACAGCTTTGGGATCAAATGTTTTCTCGGTTTCAGTAAAAGTTAACTGTAGTGGTTGCTGGGAATCAATAGCACTTTTTCCCGTAGGAATACGGCGATAAAAACAAGAACGATAACCCACGTGACAACTAGCCCCCGAACCAGCTACTATAACCTGCATCCAGAGACAATCTTGGTCGTCATCAATGGTTAACTGTGCCACTTTCTGCACAAGTCCACTGGATTTGCCTTTATGCCACAGTTGCTGACGACTGCGACTGTAATAGTGAGCTTCTCCCGTTTCAATGGTTTTAACTAATGCCTCTTCATTCATATAAGCGTGCATCAGCACTTCACCCGTATTGACATCGGTGGTAACCACTGGAATTAAACCATTGGTATCGAATTTAGGAGCAAGGAATACACCTTCTTCTACTTGTTCTACTGAAGTTCTGGCAGTAAATAGGGGATTCTTGGTATTCATCAGCAGACAACCTCGATATATTTCCTTTGCAAGAATGATTATCATTCTCATTTTAGCCGTTAATGAGTTAATATACAAAGAGAATGTATATCAACCGATAGAGTAAATCTACCTGTTGGTTGTTTTCTTACCCATAAGTTAACTACAGGAAAAATTATGCAAATAGTGGATAAACAGTCAGGAAACAATGACATAATGGATGCAGCCAAAAAGAGCTTACCTGTAACAATTATTACCGGATTTCTCGGAAGTGGAAAAACAACACTACTCAACCATATTTTAACCAATCAAGAAGGAATAAAAACAGCAGTTTTGGTGAATGAGTTTGGAGAAATTGGCATTGATAATGAGTTAATTGTTAGCAGTGAAGATAATGTAGTTGAACTCAATAATGGCTGCGTCTGTTGCACAATTAATCAAGATTTAGTTCAAGCAGTTTATAAAGTTTTAGAACGTCCTGAGAAAGTAGATTATCTGATTGTTGAAACCACAGGATTGGCTGATCCGCTTCCAGTTGCTTTAACGTTTTTGGGAACAGAATTAAGAGAAATGACTCGTCTAGATTCTATCGTTAGTATGGTAGATTGTGCTAATTTCAGCCTCGATTTATTCAACTCAGAAGCTGCTCAAAGTCAGATTGTTTATGGAGATATTATTGTTTTAAATAAGACTGACTTAGTAGATAAAAAGGAGGTTGATTCTTTAGAAAATAGAATTAGAGATATTAGAGAATCTGCTAGAATTTTGCGTACTAAGAAATCTCAAGTTTCCTTACCTTTAATTCTGAGTGTGGGATTATTTGAATCTGATAAGTATTTTGAGCAGCAAGAAGTTGAACATCACCACGATCACCACCATGATGATGATCATCATGATCACCATCACCATGATCATGACCACGATCACCATCACCATGATCACCATTCCCATCATTTAGAAAATGATGGTTTTACCTCCATTTCTTTTGAAAGCGATAAACCTTTTTCTATTCGGAAATTTCAATATTTTCTAGATAACCAACTTCCTTCTAATGTGTTTCGAGCTAAAGGTATTTTGTGGTTCGATGAAAGTAGCGATCGCCACATTTTTCATCTCAGTGGTAAACGGTTTACTTTAGAAGATGATCAATGGAAAGGGACACCAAAAAATCAATTGGTTTTGATTGGACAAAATTTGGATAAGGACACATTATATCAACAGATCGAGCATTGTTTGTCCGTTCCTACCACAACCAAAGACAAAGAATTGAATTAATTTGATTTAGTTACCAAAACCCTTTTTCTCCCCATAGTAAACTGTCTTAAACTCCAGGCAATCGCTATTAGGACTATAAAGGGTGTAAGTAGCCTTTCCGGGTTCTTTACCGACATTTCCTACCCCGACAACCCTTCTTTTGGGTGCAGTCATCGTTTGCATGGGTTGCTGGCTATCTAAAGTCATCACCGAACTATTTACCGAACCTCCTTGTAGTACATATTCAAATACTTGGCCGGAACGACCACAAAAAAGAGAATTGGCCTCTACTCTTTGCAAACGGTCGAGCATTTCCCAGGGTGGGGTTTCAGGGGTTAACTCATCACTAGCACTAACGGTACTGCCGTGAATTAACAAACAATCTAATTCAAAGAAGCCAAAATGACAGTTGCGTAACCATTGTACCGTTTCACGGGATACGAAATCCCAAAGAAGTTTTACGGTTTCCATCCCAAAGCAATCGATTAATTCTGTGGGTTCTGCTGTTGAACCGACAGCGTGTAAAGCAAAGCATTGTTCCTCCCACCAACCGACACAGACTTGGGGTTGTAATTCTCCAGGTAAAGGGTTTTGAATTCGTTTAATTACTTTTTCGCTGTTAGGGTTGGCTGCTATGATATCCCCTAAAATATACAATGCTTCTACGGGAGTACGTTGGCGTTTGATATCTGCCAATACTGCTTCGTAAGCTGCGATATTTCCTTCAATTCCACTTAAAATTGCCCACATTGCTCTGCTGATTGTTAAGAATGATAATCATTATATCAAATACTTACACGATAATAAATTGATACAATTAGTATATTGCCATCGGTAAATCAAACGTATGTATGAAATTGAAGAATTAAGGAAAAAAATTGAAGCACAGGACTATATTGGTGCTTTGCAAATTATTGATGAAATAGATGAAATGTCAAAAGAAGATAAGCTTAATAAAATCTACAGTTATATGGTGATTCTTTTGCTTCATCTAATTAAACAACAGGCAGAACAAAGAACGACTAGCTCCTGGGATAGATCTATTTTTAACTCAATTGACAATATTAATCGTACCAACAAAAGAAGAAAGTCAGGGGGTTATTATGCCAATAGGGATGTCCTGAAAGAAATAATTGACGAAGCATATCCGCGGGCAATTAAAGAAGCTTCTTTTGAAGCATTTGAAGGAAAACTAACGGTCGATCTGCTTGAAGAAAAGGTTGATCACAATGTGATTAAAAAGAAAGCTTTTTCACTTTTAGAATGTAATTGAATTTATTGACTAAATTCTACAGAAATATCGCATTTCAAGTTAAAACGACAAAAACAGCACAATTACAATAAGTATTACTGCACATTTTCGTAGGGGTCAAGGGCTGTTGAACCCTACAATATAAACTACTTTATTAAAATAAAATAATAAAACCTTCTTGTTTAAAATGGTTATCATGAGTTAACACTTCATTAATTTTTAAACGTTGCATAACTGTCATAGAAATACAATCTGTTAGGCTATATTCTTTATCTAAGCGACGACGATATAAATTAAAACCTTCGAGAAAAGACTCTCTATTTTGAGGAATGACTTTAATATGAGGATTTTGCATAATATCATCAACAAATTGTACAGTACGTCTCCTGAGAGGAACGGTGGCCGACAGAAAATTTAAGACCTCAATTAAAACTTCATCTGTTGTCACAATCTCAACATTTTTCAGAGTAGATGTAACTTCTATGACTCGTTGATGCCAATTATCTTTTTTATTGATTAAAGCCACCCAATAAAACGTATCTGCAAAAATTTGTTTCATTGACTTTTCTTAGGAGTTCCATAAAGATAATGATCATGTTCTTCTGCCCCATCAACAGGAAGACTATTAAGTTCTTCTTCTGTCAAATCATACTTATTAACCATGTTTAAAATTGATTCTCCTGTTGTTTCTTTCCCAAGGTCATCTTGACTCAAATGAGTTTCTAAAGTCTCTTTAAGTTTATTCAAAACCTTATCTAAAGAACTATCTTGGTAATTAATGGAATCTAATTCAGGAAAATTAACTGAATATCCATCTGAGTTCTTAGCAACCACAATATTTATTTTGTCAACCATTTTAATTGAATAAAAATTATAATTTACTTTGTTTTACAGTAGCATATTTTAGCCTAAATAGAGCGATCGCCAATTTATTGTCTATAATAAAAAATATATTTGAACAAATTGAGTAACCAATGAAGTCCCTGCAAGATTACACAATTGTTATTCGTCCCGATGATAATAATACTTATGTTGCTTATGTTCCTGCTATTGAAGGTTGTCATGCTTGGGGTGAAACTTCAGAAGCAGCACGAGCAGAATTAGATAATGTATTTGCCATGATATTAGAAGAATATCAAGAAATGAACCGTTCTTTTCCTCAAGATGTAGAATTACTTGTTGCTAATGCCAGCTAAAGCCAAGGAACTAGAAAAAGTAGCAAAAAAACTTGGATTTAATATATGATTGTATAGTATTTTCACTTTCATCTTTACAACATAATCTAATATGTCTATCACTGATTGTCTTAAAGCTATTAAAGTATTAGCTCATAAAATTATTCAAAAAAAAGCTGAGTACGAAAATATTGGTGTTAAGGCTTCTGAGAAATATTATGAAGGAATAGAAGCCTTAAAAATCTTTGTTAAAGAACAAAAAGTTGCACACATAGTTATTGATTATAAGCATAATAGAATTGATCATGGAGTTATTACTATTATGTGGGACGTGCTTTTAGGGTTTGAAATAAAGGGAAAATTATCAAGAAAATCTGATATTTACTCTTTGGAAAAAATATCAGATTTATTAAAAGGGAGTTTAGAAAAAACACTTGCTTCAATAAATAAAGAAATTGAGATAGAGAAAAAACAAATAGATTCTTGTGAAAACTTCATCAGTGTTTTAGAAGAAGTACAAAAACAAATTACTCTTTCTGAGCAGCACTAGAACCTAAATAATCAAGATGACTAGGTTGCACAGTAAAATAAGACTAACAGCTAATTTTTAAAGTCTTAGGAACTATGTTAAAACATAACATTGATACAGAATATGATTCCTGGCTATTGGAACAAGCACAATTATTGCGCGATCGCAATTTTCAACATTTAGATATCGATAATTTAGTTGAGGAGATAGAAGCATTAGTAAGAGAAGAAAAATCATCGGTGGAGCAATTTGCCTACCTCATTATGCTTCATCTGTTACTAATTGAATACTGGTACGAAGAATCGGAGTGGAATCGCAATCATTGGGAATCAGAAATAACAGGATTCAGACTACAGCTTAACAATAAATTAACGACTAATTTGCGCAAGCATCTCGCTCAACGTTTAGACTTTCTCTATAGTAAAGCATATCAAGCTGCCGTCAAAAAAACCAAGAGTAGTATCAAAGGCGATCGCTTTCCTCAAGAACGAAAATACAGCTTGGAAGATATTATTAACGATTGATAATCAAGATAACTAGATCGAGTTAAAAACTATGCCAACATTAGAAGAAATCAAACAAATGATCTTTCAGTTACCCATACAAGAACAAATAACACTAATGGAAGATTTAGAAGAAAAACTAGAAACGCTACAAATGATGCAACTAGCTGAAACTGGGTTTAGTGAATGGAACGACGAGGAAGAAGATATCTATCATGTTTAAACCTTAGAGATTGTAGGGGTTAACGGCCGTTAACCCCTACTAACAGAAATTGGTATTATTAACGTTCGCAAACATGAGTCGGATCGTCGGCTTTTTCGGCAAATTCTAAACCTCTAGCCAAACGCCAAGCAAAAATCGGGGGTAAACCAGCATCTAAAATAGCTTGGCAGGTTATTTTATAGTCATACTCTACCTCTCGTAAGTCTACCTCTTGTGTCTCCGTATCATAGATCACATAGGTCGCATTCGGACGACCATGACGGGGTTCCCCTACAGAACCGACATTGATAATACGTTTCAGGGGAGTATTAAAACTAACAGTAGGTTGTTCCTTTTTATCGGGTCGATGAACCGTTACCTGTAATTGTCCAGCATCTAGGGTGCGAACGTAGGGAACATGGGTGTGTCCGCAAAATAATATCTCTGCATCACTGGAAAGGACTCTTTCTAAAGCAGTAAAAGCATCCATTTCCGGTAACAAATATTCGTGGTTACTATGAGGACTCCCATGTGCGAAACAGAGATGACCTTCTTTATAAGTATGGGGGAGTTGGGCTAAATATTCCCGAACTTCTGGATTAACGTGCTTATTTGTCCATTCGTGGGCGATTACACCTCTTTTTTCCGCCAACAGAGAAGGATAACTACACTCACAAGAGTTGAGTCCTTCGACAATATCTTCATCCCAACAACCCTGTACAGTGGGAATATCTAACGAACGAATTTGTGCGGTAACAGCATTGGGAAAAGGACCATAACCCACTAAATCCCCAAGACAATAAATCTTCTCGGCTTTTTGTTGATCAATATCCAGTAAAACTGCATCTAAAGCTTCATAGTTACCATGAATATCGGATATTACTGCTATTTTCATACTACTTCTACCTCTAATTCAGTTGCTAAAGATTCTTTTACTTGTTGTTGATAATAATTAATAGCGTTTTCGGGAACGCAGCAATCTCGGACAGTCTGAACAATTTCAGCTTTATCTAAATTACTGCCTACTATTTCAAAACCACTAAAACGATCTGGCCTACCATTTAACCAACGGGGTAAATCTAAGGGTTTGAATTCTAATTCCGATTTCCCTGATGTAAAGTCACCATAATAACTTTGTCCGTCTGCTAAATCAAAAATTCCCTTGGCCCGAACCACCTCACCGTAAGCACCTTGGGTAAGTTCCAGCCAAAAAGTAGCTAAACTATCAAAATCGAGGATTTCTCCTGTCAAAACTCCCCGATGAATCTGTAAAGCTGTGGTTGGGTTAGTGATGTTAGTTCCTGGAATAATTTTATCGGCCCAACTCTTTAATTCTGTACTGTCTGTATCATCTGTAATGATAGCAACTCGATGAGAATTAACAGTTTGTAGTAAAGATTCAATTCCTGCTAAATCTAAATACCAGGGAATTTCAACATAAGTGATGGTGTCAGTTAATGCTGCTTCTTCTCCTGTCTGATAAAGTTTTAATTGAGGGTATTCACTTTGAAGATAAATGGCATCAATAGGGATAGAATCGGTTTGGGGGCTGAAATAGCCTACAGGTTTATTAGTTTGGGCTATTTGTTGATGAATCCAGTGGGTTTTACCCGAACCTGGGGGACTAGCAACAGCAATAATCATAACGAGAGTGTTTGATAACGATTATCATTATATCTAAAACTAGAAATTATATTGTTGGAGAATTTTAACAAGTGCGATCGCCGAGGCGGAAAATAGCGATCGGTTTCCTTTATTTACTAAAATGAAGTTAAAAGTAAAATTGAATTCAAAACATTATGGTAATTAGACGACCACTCTACAATAAAGAAGAATTTGCTAGACGTGGTGATGAAATCTACGAATCCACAATACGTCCCCAAGTAGAAGCAGATAATTATGGCAAAATTGTGGCGATCGATGTTGAAACTGGTGCTTTTGCTATAGCTGATGATACTTTGACCGCCTCCCAAAAACTTTTGGCAAAATGCCCTCATGCTCAAACCTGGGTAGTTCGTATTGGACACCGTGCGGTTCACCGTTTTGGTGCGAGAAGTCTCAAATAATCGAAGCCAAAGATAATGGTCGAGTTACTATTACAGAGTATTGTCTAAAAAAAAGCGATCGCTTATTATAAAAACTAACCAACGTATATTGTAAATTGAGCTTTGCCCTGAATAACTATATTTATATTACGGAAAATATTATTTTTATCTTTTACTTTATTCAACCAAATTTCACCAACCAAGATGTAAGTCTGCTGAATAGCAAAAGCCTGTGAAATTTCTAATATATCTGTTTTGATCCTTGGAATTATGATTGTCTTTTTTGCTTCTTTCTCATATTGTTCGCTAAAACATTGAATACTCCAGGGATAAGTCGAAGCATTTTTATAATCAGGCTGTTTTTTTACTGTTACCTTTAATGCAACTGGATGCTCAACTTTCGATTTTTCTAGTCTTTTATATAGAACATGATAACGTTCATCGTCATAATAAAAGTCATTCCAAGGAATAAGCTTATCTTTATACTGTATTTTAACAGTATTTTCTAATTTCCTAATATCATCTCTATCTTGTTCGATTAGTCCTCTTATTTTTGCTATTCCTACTGCCGAATAAAAATATGAACTGAGAACTTTATCGGTTTTTACATATTTATTTCTAGCAGAAACATTTTCAGTATTCTTTTGATTGTGAACTAGCTTTGATGATGTTTTCAAACTTATTTGAGCCTCTTGTAAAAGATTAAGTCTAAAAATAGTAGTATTATCCTGCTGTTTTTTCAAAATAGGTTGGGTATTTTCTACGGCTTGAGATTGAGCTACAAGATGATTGACAGCGTTTTTGAGGGTATTTTTGCAGTTTTCATGATGTTCTTCATTTGACCATAATCTAAGATATGCAGAAACTTTTTTCTTTGATGATTGTTTCTGATAAGAAGAAACATACATGACTCTCGCAGAACAAAATCGACAAATGAGTTTATCATTATCTTCTTTTGATAGTTGCTTTAGAGTAAAAATTTCATTGCCACAATTCAATTTACGGCATGAACCCATTTTCATTCCTTTAGCCATCACTAATATAATCGTGCTAATTTTTACAAAAAAAAGACTTTAACCATTAACCAAAGGTTTACTGTCAACCGAGAGTAATTTTTTATTTTTGATCGCTTTGGTAAAGCACACTTTCAATCAAAGTAGACATTAACAAGACCTATTATAGCTAATATGTTCTATCAAGCATAACAAAAATCTAATCCAATTAACTTCGCTCGATAAAATAAAATTCCTGATGTATAAAGAAGTAAAATAATATTTACTCTCAATATATAACCAACCATGACCAGTATAAACCTTGACGATGTAAGCAAAGATAATCGCGCACTCGCTTTAGCGAGATCCCTTCGCGATCGCTTACAACAAAGAGCAATAATTCATGGGCGATCGCTATAATGTGTTGAAATTAGATAAGTTTAAGAAATCAGCAATTTGCCTAAGAAAATTCGTGAGTTAAAAGCAATGTTGTTGAAGGCAGGATTTGAGCTAGTGCCAAAACGAGGTAAAGGCAGTCATGCCATATATCAATATCCAGGGACTACAATAAGAGTAAACATACCTGGAAAAGATGGATCGGATGCTAAAGCATATTCACCAAAAGCAGGTAAAACAAGCTATTGAAAGAGCCAAAAATGAATCATAAGTATCAAATTACAATCGCTTGGAGTCAAGAAGACGAGTGTTATTTAGCTTATCTTCCCGATTTCGCTGATGAAATTATGCAGCCTGTAACTCATGGAGATACTTATCAATCCGCTTTGCAAAATGGTTTGGAAGTAATGGATGAATTAATTTTACAGTTTCGAGCAGAAAATAAATCATTACCAGTGGTTAAGTTGGTTTCAACTTAATTTGTAAGTCAAGATCAAATCTGTATTTGTATGTTTTATATTGGCATGAGTTCTTAAAATTGTTTGCCTGTCATTAAGCCAGCCTCAACCAAAGAAGTAAAATAATATTTATTCTCAATATACGATCAACCATGACCAGTATAAACCTTAACGATTTAAGCAAAGATAACCGCGATCGCCTACAACAAAGAGCAGTAATTCATGGGCGATCGCTCGAATCAGAACTAGATTCAATTTTAACCAGCGTGTTTGAACAAAAAACCGCAGAAAAGTCTCTTAAAGAGTTACTTCTTGCTATGCCTGATGTGGGCGAAGATGAGGATTTCAATCGTATTAGAGACAATTCTAGACAAATTTCACTGTGACCAAATATTTGCTTGATATTATCCCTACTGCAACATCAAAGCGACTTGTTTAGCAAAATAAGTCAAAATTAAGTCTGCCCCTGCCCGTTTCATACTGGTAAGCGTTTCCAAAATGACTTTCTTTTCATCAATCCAACCTTGCTCGGCAGCAGCTTTAACCATAGCGTATTCACCACTGACGTTATAAGCAGCAACAGGTAAGTTAGTATATTCTTTGATGCGACCAATAATATCTAAATAAGCTAAAGCTGGTTTAACCATTACGATATCTGCCCCTTCAGCAATATCTAAAGCCACTTCTTTAATCGCTTCTCGACTATTAGCAGGGTTCATTTGATAGGTTTGTTTGTCACCAAATTGAGGAGCAGATTCTAAGGCATCGCGGAAAGGTCCATAATAGGCTGAGGCATATTTTGCTGAATAAGCGAGGATTCCTACCTCAAAATGACCAGCAGCATCTAAACCTTGACGAATTGCCCCTATTCTCCCATCCATCATATCGGAAGGGGCTACGATGTCTGTTCCTGCTTCTGCTTGAGAAACGGCTTGTTTGACTAATACTTCTACCGTTTCGTCGTTGAGAATAATGCCATCTTTGACGATACCATCATGACCGTAGCTAGAAAAAGGATCAAGGGCTACATCAGTAATGACAGTCATTTCAGGAATTTCTTGTTTAATAGCTTTTATCGTGCGTTGTACTAAACCATCAGGGTTATAACTTTCTGTTCCTGCGTTATCTTTCTTTTCTGTAGGAATGAGAGGAAACAGAGCGATCGCATTGATTCCTAAGTTAGCAGCATCGGCTATTTCTTTGAGCAGTAAATCGAGGGTATAACGATAGATTTCTGGCATGGAAGGGATTTCTTCTTGGTGGTTTTTCCCTTCCATGACAAACACGGGATAAATCAGATCGTTAACGGTTAATTGGGTTTCTCGTACCATACGACGCAAGGATGCAGTGCGACGGAGACGACGAGGACGATGGAGTAAGGAGAGATGTTCAGTAGTAGAACTCATAACGTCTAGTGGCGAACTGGTTCATAAAAATGATAATCATTCTTATTTTAGCTCCAAAGTGAAACTACTCAACTATAATCCTATGAGAAAGACACTTCTCTTCACGAATAGCTATGACGACAGCAACCAATCTAACTTAACTCAACTCTAAGTATACATACAACTTAAATAAGATAAATGTGACACATAGTCTATAGACACATAGTCTACAAAAAGCTGAAATAGACTTATGAGTCAGACAAAAAAGTTAATTCAAAAAATTTTGGATTTCTATTCTTACACAGATGTTATTGAACAAAGAAAAAGAGCAGCACATGAATTAGTCATAGATCATCGTTTTCCTATGGAAAGATGGGACAATGCTGAAAAAAGTTTAAGTGTAGATATGAGTGATGATGAAATATTGAGAAAATTTCAGTTACTCAAAAAAGATAGTTCGGGAAATCATAATCTTTTAAAATCAAGAGCTTGATAAACTAATATTATTAATTGCAATGAGTTTCTTGATTAATAGCAATCTTATTTATGTAAGGAATCAAAGCAAAACCAATATTTTTAGCTAACAATGGTGGAACAGCGTTACCAATCTGCCACATTGCTTTTTTCATTGAACCTTCAAAAATAAAAGAATCGGGAAAAGTCTGTAATCTTGCCATTTCTCGGGCTGAAATGACGCGATTTAGATAAGGATGAATGTGAGTACCACCATGATTTTCTTTAACTGTCATGCTTGGTTTGCCTGGATATTGACGCTTGAAAGCATCTGCATAAGTTTTATATAAAGAACCACCAGGAGGAACTTTTGCTATTCTTTCCATGTATTCTTTAGAATGACGAGTCCATTCATGATTAATTTCTGGAATTCGAGAATAGTCAGGAAGGTCGGAAATTGCAGATTCTATAGATAAATATTGTTCTGGTAATAATTGAGCTTGTGGATAAGGATTTTTAAGACCAAACCGATTAGCAATAAAAATAGCTCTAGGTCTAATTTGCGGAACTTTATAAGCAGCCGACTCAAGTATCGCAACTGATACAGAATAGCCAATAGAGTTAAAAGCATCAAATATAGCTTGTTTTACCTTACCTTTTTTAATAGTAAGTATTCCTGGTACGTTTTCCATGACTACATACCAGGGCTTTATTTCTGATACAACTCTGATAAATTCATAGAATAAACGATTTCTTGGATCTTTGGGGTCTCTTTTTCCTGCCACAGAAAAACCTTGACATGGAGGCCCACCAGAAACAATATGTATTTGATTGCAGTTAGTTTGTTGTAAGCAGTCTTCAGATTTGAAGTGTTGTATATCACCACAAAAATGATGACAGTTAGGAAAATTTCTTGTGTGAGTTGCTGAAGCGATAGGATTAATTTCTACACTAGCAACTGGATTGAATCCTGCTTGCGATAAGCCTTGTGTAATGCCACCCGCACCACTGAACAAATCAATAAAATTGCATTCTAAAGATAGTTTTTCATAGTTGGTAATATCTATATAAAGTTTATAAAGATAACTGTTCTGCTCTCACTTAAGTTACTAATTAAATTATTACTCAATAAATGTGACACATAGTCTTCATATTGTCAATCTAATTCATGAATTTACATACTGAAGCGATACTGCTGTAGTTTTACTCAATTAAGATCGCGCTTTCTAACCCACTAAGAATTCAAGTATCCTGTACCATTGAACTAGATAGATTTAACCGTTACCCTTAAATACCCGTGAGTAAAACGAAAGCAGACGATATTTGTCAAGTAAGATGTTTTAACACCGAGTTAGTTAATCAAATTCGAGCAACTTTCCCCTCAGAAGATACTTTAGAAGAAATGACGGTTGTTTTTAATGCTTTAGCAGATCGCTCGCGGGTTAAGATACTTTATGCCCTCAGAAACGGCGATGAGCTTTGTGTTTGCGATATTGCTGCCATGTTAAATGTTAAGATTGCGACCGCTTCCCATCATTTACGGAAAATGCGAGATTTGAAATTACTTAAATATCGAAATGATGGAAAATTGGCTTATTATTCTCTAAAAGACAATCGTATAACTGATATTCTTACTTATTCTTTACCAAGCTTTATTTAGATTTTGTTTGCTATGTTTTAGATTTTATTAATTTAGTTAACTTTACATTCTAATGTTCATTTGAACGTAAGAAAGATATCATGAATATTATTCAAACATTCATTTGAACGTTAAGTTACAAATCATGGCAGAACACTGTTGTCAACACAAAGCAAAGGAATTACAAAAGCTGCAAAAGCGTCAGAGTAAAATATTGTGGATTATTTTGGCAATTAACGCAGTAATGTTTTTAGTGGAGTTTTTCGGTGGAATTAAGGCAGTTTCTTTATCCTTAACAGGGGATTCTTTAGATATGCTTGGCGATGCTTTAGTTTATGGCTGTAGCCTTTATGTTATTCAAAAAGGGAAAAAAGCCCAGGCGCAAGCAGCAATACTTAAAGGCGGTATTATGTTTATGTCGGCGATCGCAGTATTTGCCAGAGCGACCTATCAGTTATTTGCTCAAACAGTTCCCACAGTTCAATTAATGAGCGGGATTGGTCTTTTAGCTTTAGTGGCTAACTTAATCTGCTTTTTACTGTTAATTCGTCACCGTAACGACAATATTAATATGTCTTCGGTTTGGCTTTGTTCTCGGAATGACATCATTGCCAATACGTCAGTGTTGCTGACTGCTGGCTTAGTATTTTTAACTGGTTCGTTTTTGCCGGATTTTATTTTAGGGCTATTCCTCACCGTCGTTTTTGCTAAATCTGCGGGGAAAGTTCTCACTCAAGCAAGAGCAGAATTAATTTAAAACTCAAACGAGATAGAATGATAATGGTTATCATACAATGAACCGTTATGATTAAAGCAAGCTTCCCGACTCAACTCAACTCTAGTATTGGCGGAACAAAGAATGTTTACCACTGGAATTTTTTAGACAAGCAATATCGAGTTGTTTACGAAACTGTCGGCGCAGGAAACCCTGTACTTGTACTTCCCGCTTTCAGTACAGTTTCCAGTCGCACCGAGATGAAAGGGATTGCTAATCTACTTGCTACACATTATGAAGTGACGGTTTTAGATTGGTTGGGGTTTGGCGAGTCTCAATGTCCACCTGTGGATTATAATCCCGCATTATTTCATCATTTATTGAGAGATTTTGTTAAAGATATTTTTAATAGCTCAATTATTCTTATTGCTGCCGGTCACGCTTCAGGATACGCTTTAAAATTGGTACAGGATAACCCAGATATAATTTCTCAACTAATTTTGATCGCTCCTACTTGGCAAGGACCTTTAAGAGTTATGGGTTTACCCGATGGTGTGAGAAATGGGGTAAAAAATTTAGTGAGATCGCCTTTCATCGGACAAGGGTTATACTATCTCAATACTACGCCTTCCTTTCTACACTTGATGTATAAACGCCACGTTTATGTAGATGAAAGCAAACTAACTCCCGAATTTATCGCCCAAAAACACCAAATCACTTCTAAAGAGGGTGCGAGATATGCCCCTGCTGCTTTTGTTACTGGTGCGATCGATCCTGTAGCAGATAGAGAGGAGTTTTTGCAACTTTTAGATTCAATATCGATCCCCGTATTAATTATTCTGGCGGAAAATGCTCCCCCGAAATCAAAAGTAGAAATGGAAGCGATGGCAGAGTTGCAACAAGTACAAACAGTTCAATTAAGGGGAACTTTGGGGATTTATGAAGAGTCACCCGAAACCGTGACAGCAGCGATGAACAATTTTCTTAATATCTAATCTAAACCCCAAATTAAGTCTACATCGTAACGACGAAACTGTTCGTCAGCACTCATTAAATGGAGGTCTTCTGAAATGGCACTAGCAATCAAAATACGGTCAAACGGATCTCGATGGTGTAAAGGAAGTTGATAAACAATGAAGGTGTGATAGTGTTTGACATCAAGAGGTGCAATCTTAAGACTCGCCATTCTGCTAGAAATATACTTAGCTGGCGGTTCGGGTAATGGGAGTTTGCCTAAACCTGCTTTAATGGCAATCTCCCAAGAACTAGCAGCCGAAAGATAAAGTTGATTTTTCTTGCTTTTCAACCCACATTTCGCATTTTTTCCCAAGCGTTTTGGTTCTGTCAATGCCCAAAGAAAAATTTGTGTATCGAGTAAGATATTCAATCTGCATTACCTTCAAACGCCCACAACATCTCTTCTGGTAAAGGATCGTTAAAATCTTCGGGAACGGTAAATAATCCTTCATCTTGCCCTAAAATGCGGTCTTGAGGCGGTTCTTCCACTGGAACGAGACGCACGATAGGTTTACCAGCTTTGGCAATAACAATATCTTCTCCTAAAACAGCGCGAGAAAGGAGTTGAGATAAATGGGTTTTGGCTTCGTGAATGTTAACCTGTGCCATATCGCAATATATAAACTAAGCTATTAGCTAAGTCAACTTTACTATAAAATTTTAAGACTAAAAACTTTTTTTATGAGAATGAGAATGAGATCGATTATCATTATCATTATAGAAAAGAGCTGAGGAATTAGATTATGGTAGCGACAACCACTAACACCGTTCCCGTCACCGTACTAACAGGTTATCTAGGTGCGGGTAAAACTACCCTCCTCAATCGTATCCTTACTTACGAACACGGTAAAAAAGTAGCGGTTATCGTTAACGAGTTTGGAGAAGTGGGGATTGATAATCAACTGATCATTGATGCCGATGAAGAAATCTTTGAAATGAACAACGGCTGTATTTGCTGTACAGTGCGAGGGGACTTAATTCGCATTATCGGCAATTTAATGAAGCGTCGCAACAAGTTCGACCATTTGGTCATTGAAACCACTGGATTAGCAGATCCCGCCCCTGTCATTCAAACCTTCTTTGTCGATGAAGATATGAAAGATCAGATTGCTTTAGACGCAGTGGTTACGGTAGTGGATGCTAAACATATTCAGCAACATTGGGAAGCAGATGAAGCACAAGAACAAATTGCTTTTGCCGATGTGATTCTCCTCAATAAAACCGATCTCGTTAGTCCTGAAGAATTGGATGAATTAGAAAACAAAATTAAAGCCATGAATGGCATGGCAAAAATCTATCGTACCCAAAATTCTGAACTAGGAATGGATGCGTTATTAGGCGTAAAGGCATTCAATCTAGACCATGCTTTAGAAATTGACCCCGAATTTCTAAATGAGGATGCCCACGAACACGATGAGACAGTAAAGTCTTTTGCCATAGTGGAATCTGGCGCATTAGATGGACAAAAACTAAACAATTGGTTAAGTAATTTACTACAAACTAAAGGGGTAGATATCTTTCGCATGAAAGGTATTTTAAATATTGCAGGGGAAGAAGATCGCTTTGTCTTTCAGGGAGTACATATGCTATTTGATGGGAAACCAGATCGCCCTTGGAAAGAAGAAGAAACCCGTAATAATGAATTAGTATTTATCGGGCGTAATCTAGATGAGACACAACTGAGAGAGGACTTTAAGCAATGTTTAGTGTAGGTGCGAAGGGTAAAGTCTTATTTCAGCAACAGTGGCAGGGTAGTCTCTCAGAATACGTTACCGCAGTAGCTTGGTCGCCCGATGGTCTATTGGCGGCTAGTTCGGCTGCGGGAGAAGTGGTTGTATGGCAAGATGGCAACCTGGTTAGTTTATTACCTGCGGGTTTATTATCGATCGACTGTTTGGCTTTTTCTTCTGATGGCAAGTTTTTAGCTGCTGGTGGACAGGATGGCAAGGTTAGAGTTTGGTCGATGACTTATCCGAAAATTCGGGGGAAAAGAGAGATATCTCCAGATTTAATTGCTAGTTTAGATAATGCACCCTCATGGGTTGATAAACTAGCTTGGAGTCCTACTGGTAACCACTTAGCCTTTAGTTTGGGGCGTTACGTGCAAATTTGGGATGCAGATAGTCAAACAGTGATTACGACTCTACCCTTTGCTAATTCCTCTGTTTTAGATTTAGCTTGGCGACCCAATGGGGACAGGATAGCGATCGCCGGTAATGGGGGAGTCAAAGTATGGTCTACTATAGATTGGGATGACGACCCCTATCTAATTGATATGCCCTCAGCTAGTATTGTTACAGTTTGGTCTGGGGACAGTAAATATATTGCTTCTGGTAACTTAGACAATACCATTACAGTTCTAGAATATGGTAGTCCTCATCCTTGGGTAATGCGCGGTTTTTCTGGGAAGATTTCCAATCTTGCTTGGTCGCAACCATTGTCAAATAACACGCCTCTCTTAGCAGCGTCGAGTATGGAAGACATTGTCGTTTGGAAAAAAGAAGCTGACGACAAAGATGGTTGGAATGCCCGCATTTTAACTATACATGATGGGAAGATTCAAGGGTTAGCGTTTCATCCCCATAGTTTACTACTCGCTTCTGCTGCGGATGATGGTTGGTTGTGTTTATGGACAAAAGCCAAACAAGTCGGGCAAATATTAGAACGTTCTATGAATGGTTTGTCTTGTGTAGCTTGGAGTCAAGATGGCAGACAGTTGGCTGCTGGCAGTCAAAATGGAGAGTTAATTATTTTCTCTGAGTGTAAGCGTGGTAAGGGTTTTGGTTGATTGGCGATCGCTTTTTTAACTGTTTTAAAAATTTGAGGCGATCGCACCAAAATAAAATAATTAGGCATACAATAATTGATTATTAATTTCTTTAACTGTCAACGCGCTTACTAAAATACCAATACGTCTCGCAACTTCATAGGCATTTTTCTGGGGAACAATAATAATTCCAGAATGTTGTTTATTTTCATTGAGATATTTAAGGTGCAGTCTCTCAAAGTCAACACGGTTATGAGTTACCAGACATCTACCCAAAGAAGTAGCAATTTTTAGTTGTTCGCTGTCGGTTTTACCCAGAGTTGCTTGTTCGGGGACGGTTATCACATCTAAACCACGAGATTTTAAAAGGGTAGCAACCAAAGCGGACATATCCTCGTCGGTGTAAAGTGCTGCTGGCATAGCTAAAATTAACTTAAGGAGGCTTTCACAGCAGGATGAACTAAATCATCGGGAACTTGATTACGCTCGATATACTCGTTAATTTCTGTCTGATGATCCAAATAAAAACTTAAAGCATCAAACACTTGCGCCAAAGTGAGATGAGGTAAATGATGCAAAATCTCTTCTGGCATTATGCCTAAACGCCACAAGCCAACAATAGCACGTACTGATGTGCGAGTATCTTTAATAATTGGTTCTCCACTCAAAATCTCAGGATTTCTAGCTACATAACGAGATAAAGCTGTGGCAGACATAGAAATTATTTACCGATCTAATTCACTGTTGTATTCAGTTTATCAGCTTAGTTATGGCGATCGCCTTTTTAACGGCTTTAAAATTACGGGCGATCGCCATATTTTTTCCTGTTGTTAAAAACCAGAAAACAAATCTCAAATCCTTGGTGTATTATGACAAAGCAAGCAGCGACAAATTTTCATCTTCATAAAATAGTTTAATCGCTTCAAACTCCCGACGCAGCAAATTCTCAACTTGTAATGTTGAACAGTTCCCCAGTCGAAGCCAAATGACCTTTGGTGGATTGCCAAATACTAAGCTCAGATCGTGCATATCAGCATCTTTCGAGACAATCATCAAATCATTTTCTTTTGCATAATCCCAAACTATGGGATCGATTGTTGCTTTCATACCTACATCTCGAACATGAAGGGAGTTTGGAAAAATATCGCTTAAACGGTTCGGTAATTTAGGTGATAAGTTTTCATCAAAAAGTAATTTCATGGGGATACGGTCGCAGCCATAAACCGACGTTCACGGTCAGCAGCATAAGCAATACAAGCTTTTAAGTCTTCTCGTGTCAGATCAGGAAAATCATCGAGAATTTCTGCTTCAGTCATATCAGAAGCTAGGTATTCAAGCACTTCATATACTGTAATTCGCAAACCCCGAACACAAGGCTTACCCCCGCGTTTATTCGCTTCAACAGTGATGTAGTTTCTATAGTTCATAATTAAAATTGTTTGCACTATTTACACGATCTTAGACTAGGATTGCTCCGTTGGCTCTGTCATAATTTAGTATTGATCAAATTTACTGTTACATTTATTTTATCAGTAATTTTTTAAGTATGGCGATCGCTAATTTCTTTAATTGTGTTTTTTCTTCGTTTTAAAACCGACCAGATATAATAAAATTAAATCCAATATTGTCTAAGTACATACAAAATTGTGGATAACTGGAATATTTTATTAGAAAGTCAAGATGATGGTTTTACCGTAGCTACTGTTCTAGAAGTTCCTAATCTTCAAATTATAGATAAAACTAAACAAGGTGCAATCGAAAAAGTTCGACAGCTATTACAAGAACGTTTAGCAAAGGCTGAAATTATTCAGATTTCATTACCTAAAAAAACTAATGAAAATCCTCTAATGAAATTTGCAGGTATTTTTGAAAATGACCCAGATTTTCAAGAAATAATGTCAGAAATAAGAGCAGAACTAGAAAATAACAGTTAAATTTTTCATCAAACGGTAATTTTTGGTCTTATCTAACAAGGATTGATGCGAAGTTTTTCTACTCAACATCTTTAGAACGGTCAATAGCTTGAGCAATGTCATTGACCGTCAAATCACCCCCAACTGAGACATCTTGAAAAATGGATTGGCTAAATCCTGGTTTATTACTAAGGGAAAGCCACTTAGTTATTAGCTCGGCTATTATTTCAGAGAATGGAACTATAAATCGAAAGAGCGCAAGCAAAATTACTAGCTTTACCCCAAATGTCGGGAGAAAGCCTCGGACAAGGAACGAAGTCCGCAGGATGAATCCCGACCAATAAATAAAACACACAGCACTTCTTTTTCTATGCTACAATAGTTTGCGTAGTAGGTCGATGACGCAAGATGTTTATCATAGAGTACAAGTTAAGAGGGAAAAAACACTCCTTTCAAGCCATTGATGAGGCTATCAAAACGGTTCAGTTTGTCCGTAATAAATGTCTCAGATATTGGGAAGACAATAAAGGTGTTGGACAAAAGGATATCTATAAATACACAACTCAACTAAGAACTGAGTATCCATTTGTCAAGTCTCTTAACTCAACGGCTTGTCAACAGGCTTGCGAACGAACTTGGACTGCAATTCTTAAGTTCTACAATAACTGTAAAAACAATATTCCTGGCAAAAAAGGTTATCCTAAATACTCTAAAAGGACTCGTTCTATTGAATTTAAAAAGTCAGGGTGGAAACTTAATCGAGACACCAAAAAAATAACTTTCACAGATGGAAAAAACATCGGTGAATTAAAGTTAATTGGTAGTCGTGATTTATTCTATTTTCAAGAATGGCAAATTCAGCGAGTGAGAATAGTTAGACGTGCTGATGGGTATTTTGTACAGTTAATTTTAAAACTTGATGTTAGAGATATCACCCCACAATTAGAACCTACTAAGAAATGCGTAGGTTTAGATATGGGTTTAAAATATCTGTATGCTGACACCAATAATAATATTGTAGAACCTCCTAAATATTATCGTAAAGCAGAGAAACGTCTTAATAAACTTAATAGAAGAAAGTCTAAAAAGTTTAGGAGAGGGCAGAAGCCGTCTAACAACTACATTAAAGCTAGAAGAAAATACGCCAAGGGACATTTAAAAGTAAGTAGGCAACGAGAAGAGTTTGCTAAGAGATTA
>JAAUYH010133265.1_pt1 | contig 22679 bp, 13 predicted proteins | sample 7278061 | NCBI WGS metagenome assembly JAAUYH01 (sample SAMN14350203, study PRJNA611818) | marine sediment metagenome | isolation source: surface marine sediment (0.6m) | place: French Polynesia: Moorea | collected 2018-08 | reverse complement strand
GCTATCGATATAATTACATGTATTGTTGTAACATCCAACGATGATATGGCTAGGGAACAAACTTTACTAGAGGTATAAGTAGCCTCGTAATTGAATGAATAAAGACAATCATGACTTGAATAATCTACTGAGCTGTTTCACACTATATTTACCACAAGTCAATGAATTATCGCGAGATCTTGACATACCCCAAAAGTGCCTCATAACAAATCGGCAGACCGATTTACAATTCTGGTATTATTTTGTGACCATTTCAACGGAATCGTATTGTGAAATATGTTGCTGATATAGATTTTTACTTCTTAAAATCAGTAACAATGCTCAAAATGTTCTGTAGCATACTAAACTTGGTTTATTGCACTATATGAAGCTTTTTCGAATTTCAAAGATTAAATTAGCGCAATCGATAAACTTATGCTATGAAATTTGCGCCATATTTTGGAAAGAATTGATGTACTCTACGCTTGCCACAAATAACTGTCTGAAAATCAATTTTTTGTATTCAGTTCTAATTGTCCCTACAAGCCGTATTGACTATGATGATAGAGACTTAGAAACCTACTGATCTCATCAAATAATCAGGTCGATTTAGATGAACCGTGAGAGAATACAACAATTCTTGGGATACTTCAAAACGAAGATAAGTTATTGATACCTGATTTGCTTCTGAAATATGAGATTTTTCCAAAAACTATTGAACATGATTGGTTCATAATCCAAACTCTTCAGTTTTTGGGCCTTTAAAATTCCACGGTCACTTCAGGAAATATTCAAATTATGGCAGTGATCAGCAAAAATCGTAGATTTAACAGATTAAATCGTCTCTCAATCTTTTTTCCTGTGCATGTCAGATGGTTCTAACTACCATGGTTCTCAAATAGCCCAAATTATCGTTTGACTGAGGATGTCTTTTTTCGGTGCATTCTTCAGGATGTCAGGTTGTTGAAAGTAGGAGATTAATTCTATCACGGGTTCGAGCCTCTAATCTTGAATCATCGTACGGATCACATCACGGAGCACTAGTGCGGTTGCTTTATTTTACGTTAATCATATTTCAAGAGGATTTATTCCTCCATGTGTATCAGCAATATAAATTTCGTTACGAATACGCCTGATGCACTCGATTTAATCAGCGTACTGTAGTCTTCATTCTCATTCTGAGTGGATTGACAAGGGACAAAGACGCATTTCTATTCTAAAAACATTCACTTTCTCAATTAAAACTAATCGAATAAATGATTATGTCAATAGAATATTTCCAGTCAGAAATTCTTAAGATGTCGTGAATTCTGAATTATATTGCTCTTCCTAAATAGCACTGTTGAATTCTATTACGTATGTTCATCGGTTTAAGCCCAATATTCACAATAAGCTTGCTTTGTATACATGAAGAATACATGGAGATTAGCCACCCTGGGGCTGCAAATTATTAATATGAGTCAGCAGCAGATAGCGGAGCATAAAAGAAATGTTTATTGATAATGAATAATACATAAGAACTGACTGCTATAACTTTATCCACGCATATGCTTAGCTAGTAGGTACAGTGTAATAATTCTTCTATTTTCTTAATAGCATATTTTAAATATTCCGATAAAGTCAGCATATGGACAGCATACATCTCGACTTACGTACAGCCACTAAGTATGCCTTGATTTTAGAGATGCCTACCGGATTGAGTGAGCAAATGATTACTGGAACAACATGGACCCGATCGGCTCTCACTACAGATTGGTAATGGACTTGTAGGATACCGAAGGGATGGCTTCTTATCTACACATCTATAGTCATGAAAGGCAGAGATTCAGCTAAACGTAATTTTCATGTTGATGAATTTCGCGTCTGAGCTTGTAAAGGACATTGTGGAAACCTCATCATTATGTTGAGTGCTCTTAAAATTTTGCTCGACAGAATTTGAGGAACATCAGAAACATTTTTGATCTACTTTTCAAGGCTAAATACAACCACTAAGGAGCAATATTACAATTTCAATTCCATTAAAATATGCAAGTATGGTAATAGATAACTACTTTCTTCTTTTCATATTCTTCATCAAGTGTTTCGTGAGCTCTACCAATTATTTAGAGTAAAATGTACACTGCTTCGCATGACTCGATTCTTAATACGGCTGTGTTCTATATTGTAGGTATACCTGGTGTTCCGAAGCAAGAAATCATGGACCCTCACGCCTGATCTTTAGAACAGTTGTAGTCAAACTTCCCTAGAAATAGCCGAGCTGGGAAATTTGAATCCTTGGGGTTGAATTTTGAAAACACAAATCATGCGAAGTATGAACAGCTGAGTGGAAAAAGTCGCGTAGTGCGCCGCAAGGCAATATTACATGCCAACAGGAACGATTCAATGAGAGAAAAAATTTTCCAAAGCATTGGCGTTCACCAAGTATTATGCACGGTGGGCTTTGAGCACTACCCGGTTCTACAAAGAAACGTAACAGTATGGATAGCAAAAGTATCGAACTCGCTGTTTTTAAATCCGAAACCCTATAGACCAAAGTAAACTACGTTGCAGTAAGTCTGCAATTTCATAGGAGTCAAAAAATCACGAACCAAAAGCATAGAGTATATGATATTCTTCCTGGAAGTCGATAGAGACGAAATAGTCCGATTCAAGTTTTGTACCTATGCAATTCATTTCGATCGACTGATTATAAGAGTCAGATATTAGGAAATTCTGATGGAAACTGTGATTTTCTACAACTTTACTCAGAGCTGAGAAGATTTTTAAAACCAATCGCGGTTATCGGAATCTATTTTGCTGATCCTCAAAGTATATCTCATCGTTATTTAATATGTTCTCCCTTTTCAAATTCTCAGACAATTGTATATCATTCCTATACATCCCTGATGTACTCCTTTTCCATATAAAGCACGCTTTTACGCTTCTTCAGCCCTAAAGATCTCTGAATTGAATCCATTCTCTTGAGAAAATAAAAGTTTTTGATTTATATAGCAATGACTTGATGCTTTCTGTATTCATTGCAAATAGGCAGCATTTTTATCTGATTGTTTTACTAAATCAGATCTCTTGGACAACAAAAGTCAATTTATGGTGGCCTATTTTCCCGTGGGCCTTATATATTGTAAATGTTACTACAGAATGTGTTGTTTTTCTTGCATGCACCCTCTAGAAGTTATTTGATCTTGTTGTTGGTTCATCTCTTCTCCTACTGCCGTATTCATTTTCACAAACACACAAATCATAGCTTCATAGTATATTTACTGGCTTTTTCCAAGTTACGTATTGATCTAGTCCAAATATTCGGGTATCATTGTAACGATATCTTCTCAACTGAATCATAAATTTATATAGAGCTCTAATAGATTGAGATGCACGAATCCATTTGGTGGATGACATAGAATTCTTCGCCCCAACAAATTATATTCGTCCTAAAGGCTCGTTCTCTTTACTTTATCCAATTTCTCACCAGAATTTCTGCCCTTTTTCAGGACTACTCTGGTGATCTGTATCTCCTCAGAATACCGTCTGATCAAAATAAGCCAGAGTTGTAATATATGTTATTAATTGGAAATACTAGCAGGAATGTTCCTACTTACCAGAGGCGCTATTTTAATCGTGAGACATATTGTTGTGAATGACTGGCAGTTACGCTTTATATTATTTGATTTTTTAGGACACATTGAAGGCTCATTCCTTTTGAAATAGGCGTTGCCTGAACTGAGATCTGAAGTTAGTTAATGTGATAAATATGGAGTAAAATAAGATCAATAAAGTATGAGGTCCTTCTTAGTTGTTTTTCTTTACTATTGGGATCAGGACTCTATTTATGCTATTTAAGGAATGATTTAGCAAGTCAGCAGATATCAACTCAGAACAGTACATGCTTCATATCGATAGCCATCCGAATATTCATGTTGAATTTCTTGATTATCCTCAGACAAGTCACTATAATCTCAAGACATTGATGAGCAGATTGTCACTTTGTTTAAGCTGAATAGATTGAAGTAAATCAATAGGCTGCGTTTAGTCCGAGAATCCGGGAGATTTGTAATAGATTTAGGTATAATTAAATATAACGTTAGGTTCCTTTCTTCTCGTGCATGCTGCCGCTGATTGTTGGCCATGTAGCAACAAATGTATGGTACACGATCATACTCTTCATTTGGATATGACTCAAGCACAAATTTATCGAATACCAAATCAGTCAAAGCCGAGGCGATCTCTCCAGATACTAGTGATCGAGCTTCACTTAATCGCTGCGATACTATAAGGTTGAGATATTTGATTATGTGAGTATAATTAAAATATTGCCGACGTAGAATATCCTTTTTCAACAATTTACAACACAGCCTTTATTCAGCAAAGCTTAAGGTATGCAAGGGTGAGCACATCCGGCTTATAAAAGCAACTGAGCACATTTGAATCGCATATCCTGGAATCTAATCTAGTCCAAGTAGATTTGAAATTGTAGTCGTGCGAGATCGATCACATTTCATCGGTTGCATTGTTCTGTTCTATCAAACTCTTGGTTGCTCCTCTTGTTTATTGATGACTGCATCTGCTATGCCTCGAGCGCAAGTTCATAATGCATGCGAATCTTAAACGCAGTCACATCACTGCTCCAAGTTTTTTACGGCTGCATACAGGCTGATCGCTACTCGGTGCTGTAGGGTTGTGTTGTTGACGCAATCTGTATGGTCTTCGCTGACAGTTCCATCAACATCAGAACTCAGACACAAGGTTACAAATGTTTCACGTGCATACGCATACAGTTCTGAACATGCAGCAGTAAATGTTCATTCCATGCAATCTGGGGAGGACCTGCGGGCGCCACCAATAACATTGCTTTATTCACAGCATGGAAATAATATCTAACACATATCGGTGGCTTCGTCCGCTACTCGTTCGTCTCCCTTTTCAACTGTTCTAGCTCTTCATCAATTTCCTTGGTTTCGTCCTCCACATCCCGAATCAAATCCTTCAACTGCTGCTTCTCAGCTTCTATAAAAGTCAAAGCATCCTTCAATTCCTTCAAGTAGGCCTCATTCCCCGCTTTCCGAGCTTGCATTTCGAAAAAGTGGCGTTCGGCAGCACTGGCTGAACGCATCTCCTCCGCGCACGCCTGCAAATATATTTGACGTGCCAGTTCTCCTGCATTTTTGGCTTGTACGACATGCGGGTTGTTGGTAATGTCAGGGTCACAGTTGCTGGGTCCCGCCTCGGGGTTACCTGCTGCGGTGTTGGTAGATTCCGCGTCATCTGCCATTGTGATGTTTCAGGTCGTTGTGCCATCGTCGGAAAAACTTGAGCTACTCTTGTATAGCTCTGAGACTTCCATCTTTCAAATTGTAATTTCATTGGATGCATTCGAAAGAAATCATAAACGGTCCTTCTTTATGTCGCATGAATCACAATAACAGATGTTTGAAGTTTCAAGCAACGATTCTCCATTTCATTGACAATAAAGATCGATGAGTGGATTGAACTGTAATGTAGAGAAACGTTCCTCTCTCGTAGTATCCAAAGAATGTTTGCTAAATAGCTCCAGAATGAAGATGCAGTAAGGTTTCACTCAATTAACTGACATATGGAGCAAACCTATGGCTAGGAAAATCAAGGCTAGGTATCGTTCAGAGACTCTTCCATCTAAATTTAGAAGTCGATATATTCCAGCTTTGCCTCAGATAGCATACTCTTACTTACTGGGTACTAGTTCACCGTGCGATACCCATGGATGTGACCAGGAGACAGTATCCAATCTCATAGTCCAAATGACTGCTATAAAAAACGCATTGCATGCAAGAGAACACCCTGGAAAACGAAGTCTCACAAATAAATTTTCAAGAGTATGAGGCTCATTTCAATTTTCGTTATCTTCCTGTCCACTCTCAATTCCTATATCGACCGTGGCTGACATAGCAGGATCCAGTAATCAAAGAGGAGATAGGTCAGCATAGCCTCTAAGTAACAAGAATAACGAGTTGATCGACATCAGCAACTCGGCATTAGTTCTGAAAGCGAACATGGCTGCAGAATTAGAGCGTGAAATATTTCTTCAAATCTATAAGGAGGAATTCTGGACATCAAACAAATCCGATCGGCGATTTCTCGAATTACGTAGATAGATGCAATCGAATAGATAGAACGTGACGAGGAACAAATCAAGGAACATGTCCGAGCAGCACGGGCAGAAACGCAAGAAATGAATCAAGGCCTGAATCTGTTGCAGCAAGAAAAGCAAAGAGTGTTTGGATTGGAGTTGCCTGCATGATGAGTAAATGAAGAAATGAAGTCAAACTTCCTACAAGGCTTTCCGTAGAAGAATGGCGACTTTCACGAAAGGAGATGGTGTATGCGTATGGTTAGAATAAGACGAAATCGAAGAGCATATACAGTTTCATTGTTCGTTGCTTTTTCTTGCTTCGTTTTCTGGGCAGGTTAATTGGTAGATTACCCTCTTCTTACTGAGTCATCATGCACTTTCTCATCTTAGTTTCTACCTGAATCATCTTTTCAATCACAAAGACTTCATAGATTAGCCTCAGAAGCATATCATTTATTTAGTTTGTTCGCTGCTATAACGGATTTCAATACTCTGCAGTACGGTACTTGCGTGTTCGATAAACGACTCTCGTCGATCTGTTTTCACGAAAGGTTTTCTTCGGCAACCAATTTTAGTCAACAAGTATACCTTGCGAAATCAAATGCTCTGCATGTAATGCATAGATGGGTAGTCCACTTCAATGGATTATGTCGTATTTGTGAGCACTACATATAAACACATTTCGCGCGCATAATCAAGACTCCTATTGGCAGTATCAAATATGACACCGCTTTACAATACATGCAAGACCATTACGTTACACACCTTTTTCCCTCCAATGAGAGACGCAAGCAGTGAAATTATAACTGAAATTAGAATAAAATTCATGCTAGTTCCATATCTGGTGGAATAGGCTCCAGAAAAAAGAAATTTTGGTTTGAATAATGAAGGGATTGAGGAATTCTTCGACGGAGCGTGACGGAACCCTTGAAAAACCATTCTTCATCTCTTTCTGAAAATGATCTAAACTAGAAAAAAATGTTGGATCAAGGTAACACTACGAATCATTTTCGTTGGTTGATACTGTTTTCAACCGTATAAGCTTCGCTGATACGACTAAAACTTGAAACGCTCATTTGAATTTCTTCCAGTGGATCCTCGACGACAGCGAATGTACAAGCAATAGTATTGAGGCGCCGTAACTAGAGTAGAAAAACTCTTAATAGTTTCAACGTTAAAATCAGCCTTCAAACAGAGATGGGGTGTAAAGACCAATATGGTGACACTAAAGCAGGTAAAATAATTAAGTTAAACCAGTAATTTTCATAGCCCTAAACATTGGGCTTTTTTCATAAATCATCAAATATAACTTTAAGTTTTCAATAATCGAACCGAAGACGAGCGAAAAACTGGAAATTTATGCACTCGGGCAGTATCACTGAATATACGGGCCGGACGAGACGAAAGCGTGGGCCAGTGCAAGCACCCAATTTAATCTGCACTTCTTGACGAAGCTGCACTGTAATTCTTCATCGCGGTAAGAAAAAAGAAGGAATCTGTTGAGTACAATTATTGAGCCGGGCGCAGCGCGAAAAGTTTGTTCCTGTGTTGAGCCTGAAGCATTATATGTTTTACATCTCAGTTAATCTTATGCCAGTGCTATGTCCGTTCTTTGTCCGAACTTCCTATGTCTGGAGTAAGATCCATGAAATACTGTTCTTTATTATGAGCCCAAACTTTATGAGCGAATTTCAACAAACTTTAATTAGCTTCGTTTGTAAAGGAGAGAAAAATTGCAATTGAGTAGATTCAACCATTTTACCTTCGAATGCAGATTGAGAACAACAGAGAGCTAATTCGGGGTCGAACTTTCAAATTCGATTCATCGCTACAAGTACTAGGACTTTAACTGTGACAAATGCCCTTTGCAATATGGTTCCTCAGACAATACTGCCCTCAACTACTCGTACAAATTCGAATATGAATCTTTTTTATCAATAGAAGCAACTAAGCTCTTGGTATTCTTTAGTTCTCATTTAAAAACACGAAAGGTTACAAAAATTAGAACTTATTCTATACAAAAACTGAAATGAATGTATATATATATGTATACATGTAAATTTCAATTCAATACGAATAATGATAAATCTACAAGACTTGAATTTTCATTGTCATTCAAAAACAGAAAAGGATTGTTCTCTACTTAAGTTACTAATCATATGACTTTGGTGAGTTGGTGTACAGCAAACGGCAATATTTTAATGATTCGTGTTATATTTTTGAAAATGTCAGGAAAAACTGTTTTTCAAATTAATCTATTTTATAAATGAAAATCTAACGATACAACCGTTTATCGCATTTTGACTCTCTTTTGACTTTTCTATGTGAAATCAAAGACAGCTGACTTCATTCTGAACCATTCCAGTCCGAATTTCAAGTAGACAAGGGTATTTGAGTAGTGCTAAGATGATAAGCCAACCAAGACAAATACCACAGCTTTGCAATAAACGAATACATTGAGTTTGGATTCAATATTACTAAAATCTATTCGCAAAAGATCCCTTTTCGAAACAGAATTTATCCTTCGAGCCACTACGTAAGGTTGGTGAGACCTCTGGCCAAACTTGAATATATAAGCTCAGCCGAGCTCGCGTAGTGGCAAAGAAGCGGTAGATCATGTTGTCAGAGCCCCAATTTCAATGCAATAGGGAGGAATAGCTGGACGTACTTCTATAGAGGTGTACAGAATGAGTTCGAGTGTACCCGTAGCACTTCTCGTCTATGCTGATGTTCCGCGGTCTTGCTGGGTCCGCATCAGGTAAATGAAGGTTGGCACTTGCTTTAACTGCTTTGTCGTCGGGCTAAATAAAAAGCCACGGTCAAGACAGGCTTACAGAGTTTTCAGAGTATCGAATCTAACATAGTAGAAATAAAAAAATATCTAACGGGAACGGAAACATCCCGAAAGTTACAGACCGCGCTGCGAATCACCGAACATGCATTTGTAGATACGGGATAGACTAGTTAATAATTATTAGTTCCACTGTGCAACGGACTAGGCGTAAACCTTGTGCGCTGATAATGATAAAACTTTTCGTCGGCCCATATCTGAACCATAAACGAGAATTTAATGGGTAAAATCGCAAAATTTAGACTAACAATTTCTAGTTTTCTCGACCTTCGTGGACGCAGCCTTTGGCAAGATATTCGCAATCAATTTCGACAGCGAATCTGGCACACTAGATTTCTTCCGGTGCTTTCGTAACTGTATGCATTGTGCTTTAAATGAAAGGACGTATAGCACGAAGGGCGGATCGCTATATCTGCGAACACTCAAAGCTCTTGAGTACAGTTGTATATCTTTTATTGAATGAATATTCGATTACAATGTTACACGTTGTTCTTAATTAATGATTCAAGTAAAATCAGTGACATTTCAACCATTTAAGTCTCTGGTCAGTATCTGGCCGCTCTAGTTTCATTTAAATTCTGTGGTTTGTGATCCATTGAGTTAGTTCAGGCAGTAGTGTAAATGTCTGGGAATTCGTACACTTCGTTCCTTCGGCAGGCACCACCGAAGTTAATCCATCCAGCGCTCAGTAAACACTGCAATGTGTTAGATCGTCCCCAATATATACTTCAGACTTGTCCAAGCCATTTTCTAGATCCCATGAACAGTACATAACCGTGTCATTGCCACTTCGCTGACTGTACCCATGTTTCCGCATTGTAGTAGGTGTAGCCCTATATTTGTACTCTTATCAATTTAAAGCAAAGTTGTAAAACAATAAAATCAAAGCAACTATTCCATGTATTGTTTATCAAAATCATGCAGTAAATCCAACAAAACTGGTAAACCATATATGCGATGCTCGTATATCAGCTGATTACATTCATATGTTTCAGTATAACTTAAACTAACATTCATGACGCTAAATTCCAGTTGGAAAGTTGAAATCTAGTTCGTTTCGTTATGCTCTTGCATGACTTTGAGTAGCAGCATAGATTAAAAGTCATCATCAACACGATTTTAATTGATTCGAAAGGAGAAACGCCAATATCAGTGATGCCTAATGAGTACATACTACTAATTTTGCCCCTGGATTTTCTTCTAGTACAATGAAAATTGCACACGTGTTTCAGAACAAAATTAAATACTTGATTAAGGGAAGAAAAGTTTAATAAAGAACCTGCAGTTTGTCTCAAAATATTTGGTTGTAATTATGAGTAGGAATTTAAAATGGACGTGGTTCTAGACCTGTTGTCAGTACGGATCCCGAACCATAGATATTTCGGAATAAAGAAAGTTAATGACTTCATTCCATGCCCTCTAATTTCCTTGTAGGCAATTGTTTTTATGAAAAAAATGTCGACTATTCAAATTAAAATTTTGAATGTGATAGTCAACGGATATAATTCAACTACAATTATCTAAGAATAAATCGTTTTATATATGCTTAGGAATCCCGACAATAATAATTTCAGTAAGTTAGAATTATTATTAAACTTACATGTTATTTCGTCTGATTCCCAGCTAGCTTGCTTTCAAATACGTTTTTGTATAGCAGCGACCATGAAATGGGAGAGAGACACGCTTTAGCGTGAACTAATCAAAGCAAGACAGCTCATGTTGCAGAAAACATACTGAATATCTAATTTTCTCATTGATATTGCTCATATTAATCTTTTTTATGATGGAATCATAGCTCTAAAGCCATATTTCGATGGTTTGCGACGCTCACTCGAACTTATTATTTGATGACGTTCGTATCTGGTCTGAGAAGAGAAGCATTAGTATTGTTTATATTCGTCTACGCGATGCGTCAAACGCATTGTACGCTTGCTTTGGAAAGAACACTTGAATTAGAAAAGTATATCAAAAAGGGTTCTCGTGAAATTAAACCCATCTCGCTTTTTGTGTTGTCTGAGTATTATCAAATTTAAAACTGCTTTTTGAAAAGTTTTTTTCTGGTGTAAACTTGGTATGACAAATAGCTATTTTCCTAATACTGAGTCAATTTATCCTTACATATCTACTTGTTCTATTGGCAAGATTCATGATTATCTTCTATTTTGATTGAGAAATCCTGGGTAAACCTATTCATTGTAAACAGAGGGCCCGAAATGAAAAGTTCTTGAGCATAATTAGTTGAATTTTTTTCCAAAAAACGAAAGTAGTTACAAAACAATAAGCAAAAACTAGCAACAAATTCAGTATGCAAAGATAGTTGCGAAGCGCTGTCTCGCTGGCCCGAAACCGCATACCATTCCTTGGTATACCCTCGGTCGGGACAAGGGACAATAAACAATTCACATGTCAAACACAGCACGCTAGGCTACGCATTGAGAAGGAAAGAACATTTCGGCTAGTGATGCGGCAACCAATCCACGCACACAATGCGGTTGCAAGCACTAGTTGTGTATGTTTTAGCAACATTGGCACTTTCTTCGCCGACCCCTGAAGGTCATGCACCTAACGAGGATAATCCTACAGCACAGGTGTTCAAAAATTTTTTCCCCAAAACTCCGAAACCTCGCAGGATCACACGACGTAAGGCTTCGGCGGAAAGCACAGCACAATTAGAGGTAGTGTACCGCGGTAGCAGCAGAAGGATTGCGGGGTGATATGCAGCGGTTATCGAGGCAAAGTGGGCGCTTGTGCCACGCACATGCATAGCGGGACGGATAGTGGTGAAAAAGACGACAGTAGGCAATGTTCCGCTGCAAGCGGTTTATACAAAGGACGAGATAGCGGCGCTCGAACTGCAGCGTAGCATAAAGAAGACAGCTGCAAAGATCGCGACAAAAGTGCCAACGAATTTGGTGCTTGAAACGCAGAATGGAAATCGACGTTACCGTGTGAGAGACAGGAAGTGGTGTTCTAAGTTGACGACGAGTATGCAAGGAAAGGGAGAAGTTTGTGCTACGCCGCTGATCGAAGAAGCGACTTGTCCAGCGGATCGTAGATCGATTGCCTTCGAGATAGGCCAGAGGAAGGCAGGATTAGTCGGGTTCGGAATTGGAGTTGATTGTTCAGCAGACAGAAAAGAGGGTGTTTCATGGATTGCACCAGTGGTGCCTTACGAGAAGGACATCAAGAATCTGATTGACGGCAAACCGAATGGGTTTGTTAAGAAATCGGATAAACGATAACATAATTGCTTCATTCATTGTACATTTGTTACTATATAGAGAGACTAGACTAGACTAGACTAGACTAGACCAACTTAACGACGACACATGCAAAGTCATCATTCTGGCTAGACATATCAAGGCAGCTAAGATTGCACAGTACAGTCACTTTCTCGGTTCCTGGCAATTCCAAAAATAGAATTCTATGCTTCCTCGGTGCTCCACGCAGAATGAATTGGCGAGCAATAATTGTATAATTGAAATAGGTGAAACGAACAGAAAATTCGGAATACTGGACAAAGCAAAACTGAATTGAAATAAATTTAGAGTAGAATAAACAGTGTTATGATAAATTGCACAGGAAGCATACTTCCATTGCAAGGACGACATTCTGTACCTTCAACTGAAAGCATTTAAGCAACGGTACTTCCACCCAACCTATCAAAATCCCATCGATGAAACTTATTTTTGGCTGTCGCTCTGCCTCGAGTCAAGCATCGAGAGAGTGCACTGTAAAATAATTGGCGGTATACATTACTGTAGCTTCATCTCACCCGAAATGCAGGAGTTGCACGGTTTGCATTTCTTCGATATCGCCTGCTCGCAACTCTTTTTTCCTTGCCACTGTATTTGACACACCTCCCCTACACTGCAGTGATATTGAGGAACATCCTTTCATATGTATGCACACAATTGACAGACCTCTTTCACGTTATCACTTTGCGTGATCGAGAAGTCGGAGTAATAAAATCCCGATTTAATTGAATTTCAACGTCCTGTTCCGCTTTCTGTTACTACTGCACGAGTACTACACTAGTACTCCATACTTTTTTCGATTATGACGGAACAAGAATTCTTGTTAACTTTGCGAAAATTTAGTCTGTCTAATTGATGTGTTCTAAAGTAAACGTGTGCTAACCAATGCGTGGTACTACGCTACCCGTCCAACCGTGGGCCAGCTTTCAACTGTTGACATTGTTCTCCTTGACACGCAATAGTACAGCCACCGCGTCCTTACCGAATGTGTTTGCGATAGAGTGCTTGTCACTTAAAAGTTTCAGTGCATTGCTTCGATCACTAAATCTCAGTATGCAAGTGCCATCCTCTTCTTTTCTCACTTCACTGACGCCAGGATAGCATGTGAGCAGAATGGCACGTGTGAGTAATTTCGACTTATCGATCCCACGTACTGCGACTTCACCATCGTCCACATTTTTCTTCGATACATAGCGCCGACCGAATGTCACGATGTGGCTCATGCTTCTCGACGCCGCCAGTCCCTCCGTACCCGTCCTACGTTTCCTCAGTAATCGCTTCACCTTGCCTGGTGCCTTCTTTGCATTGCCCGCCGCCACGTTCGGTAAATTTTCCACAGATTTCCGATTCGACTTTCGCGACTCTTCCCCAGCACCTGCCGATTTCTCAGCGGATTGACGCGACCTGCGCGTTCGACTCACAAACGTGGTTCGCAGCTTGGCTTTCTTCTTCAACTCCTTGGCCGCGGCATCGTCGGATTCTTCCGCGGTGACAGAGGAGCCCACGGTGCCGGAGTTGTCGAGCGAGCGTCTGCGGAAATCGATCGACAGCTTTTTCTTCACTGCACGTAACGACAGTTGACTAGCACGATTCGCACGCGACGCAGGGATGCGTGGCAAATCTTTGTTGTTCCCCTCATCAGATGACGAGGGCGGCGTGGGCATACGTGCACCCTGTTTCGGGGACTGCTCATTCAGCAATGAAGCAACTATTGCTGGGTGCTGCAACGGATGCTTGGTAGACGCGTCCCCAATAACGACGCATTCCGCCGCAATTGTCTCATCCGACCCTTTCCGCGTCATGCCCACACCCTGCGCGACACTTATCCTATCAGCTCTCTCGTTAGCCCTCGATATACCCTGACCTCCTGCTGCCTCTGTCGACTGGAACGATTCTGATTCCCCTTCGTTCGCTGCCATTATCTCGTCCGTCGAATCGACTGGAACATTCGGCCTGGCTGATATCTCCGTCACTGGTACAATGATATCCTCCAATTCAGCAAAGTCAGGAATACTATCGTTGTCAACGGCGGACTCTGTTTTCACTTCCGAGCCAATGTTCGAGCGCGATTTCTCGCTGTCCCCCTTACTTTTCGTAGCCACTCTGCTCCTTCCAACACGCTTGTTCTTCGCTCGAACATTCTCCATACTAGGTCTTGGCGTCGAATTCTCCTGTGCCAAATTTTCCACAACGGGCGAAGCGCTATAACTGCGCACCGGTACCGGTCTCACGATCGGCACGTCCTTCGCAATCACCATACACGCGTTGTCGGCATCAATCGAGGGGTTTCGTTTCGTACTGCCCCTGTCCTCGGATACGCGTTCATTCTGTTCGAGCGTTTGAAACAATGCACGATTTTCCAATTTCACCTCATTCCCTTGCACCATCCTGTTCTCAATGGCCGTCAACGGCACCACCCGAAACAGGCCGCTCACCGTATCCATGCGGTGTTTCGCGCCTTCCTCCTCTACGGTCGGGCAATCAGTCAGCGCGGCGAATAGCGCCGCATCCACCATATCCGACCAGGGTTCCTTACCCTGCATTACCGCGTCCACATCATCAGGAAATATCGACCTCAATAGTTCAACAACCTCGCTCAACGGCTGCACGTCAAGTCTCGCAGCTGCAAACATCAATGACACCATTTCGCAGCGTGCCACCTCCTCCACGGCATTCAACATGCAAAACTCGTTCGGTGACTGACGCACGTGTAGTTGATGCGCCAATGCCGCTAGTCGCACAAGTGCCTTGGCACGACACTCGTTCAGCACAGCCTTCTCACTCGCGGCGTTTCTCGCTCGTCGGCCCTTTTTCTCTTGCGCCGCCAATCTCTCACTCTCCGCCGCGGCCGTGTATCGCTCCGCATACATGGTGGCAGTCTTTGCAACACTCAGTAACAGGCCACGCCATTTGTCCACCGAGAAAACCGGTTCGTCTTGTTCATCCGCTACATTTTTCGATCGTTTGTCCTTATGTCGATTGCGTTTAACGAACATTAACCAGCCACGAGAGTGGCGTTGATGTTCACGCTCTCGTGAGGAACGCGTCACAGACTCGTCAGGGTTGTAGATCTTGGCGGAGGCGGCCACGGCATTGGCACCCACCCCCACGCGTAGGGAGGAGGCATGGACCATGAGAGGGAGAGTGCTCGGGGGGTACGGGGTGGGGAGGAGAGGGAGGAAGAGACAGCCAAGTTTCAAACGTCGCTTGGCACGGAGTAAAGGTCGATGGTGTGTGGTAGGTTACGAGGCGAGCTTAGTGATGTGGTGGCAGGGAGTGAAGTGCAGGTGAATGTTGGGGAATGGGCTTGGGTTTTTGCTTGCAGTTGGGCATATACAGCGGCGGCGGCAGCAGCAGCTACGCAAGAGGGCTGATGGTTGTGTCAAGCGTGGGACTGAGAAAGTGGTAAGCACAACCGTTCGCACGTGGGGGAAGCGAAAAGCAAGCAATAGAGAGGAGAAAGTGGACAGCGCGCTGTAACAAGGAATAAAGATTTAAAGTTTGAATTCCCACCGCACCTGTACTGTAGTCCGACACACACAACCAGTGGGCAGTGAATTGATTAGAAACGGCAGCAGTGCATCGGTAACATTAAGTCGTCGTATCATAGCTTGTGCTACCCACGAGCCCCCCTCGGAAAGTACATCAAACCAACTATTGCCTGTGACCTATCCACCCAATCTGTTTACAATCTTGGATTTTACAGTATCGCGATTGCGTTCGTACAGTACTGCTTCGGCTGTTCACACAGTCGCAAACTAATTTTACATCATCGTCATAGGAAACGCCGAATTTGGTTGCGTATTCGTTAATCCCTCTTGGATCGAATCAATTTCGAATATCTCCCAATCCCGAATAAACTTTCCATTGTTCCGCCAACGCTACCTAACTTTCGGGGCTGTTTTCACATAGATTCTAACTGGCCACTGTACAGTATCAGTCCCGTACCGGCACAAATCCCTAAGTCAGCACCGTACTGTACCGAATCGCAAGTTAGTGTGCCGGGTTACGAAAGGGCAATTCCCGTTAGAATACAGTTCAGTTCATATCAATTCACAACGTCACAAAAAATAAATATCATTCAGTAACCACGTGCTATCGCGTCTTCGCGCCCATTCGACTGGCCATCCCCCCGAGAACCCCAGCCCTTTTCTCCTTCCGCTCCTGGCACGCCAGCTCCAACTCGGCAATGATCTCATCCCAACTCGGGCGCTGAGTGGGCTGTTCATCCCAAGCACGTGCCAACAACCCTTTTAATCGCAGATTCTTAATCTTCCGCTGGCTCGGTCGCAAACCCTGTTTCACCACACTCCGCGCCACATCCAATGGCATCTGGTATTCGTACGGCTTCTCGCCCGTGAACAGTTCGTTCACCACGACCGCCCACGAGAACACGTCCGCCTTCTCCGTGTACTTGGCGCTACGTATTACTTCCGCCGCCATGTACCGATAGCTTCCCGTCTCACCCGTCATACAACCACTAGTGTCAATGTACCGCGAGTACCCAAAATCCGTCAACAACGCCTCACCGTTCTCACCCAGCAACACATTTGCCGGCTTTATATCTCGATGGATCACATTGTGTGAGTGCAGATATTTCAATCCCTCTGCCATTCCTATCGCTATTTTAAACTTCAGCTCACTCCCACCTCGCTTTATCATGCGGCTTTTGTACAGCGCATCACCAAGTTCGCCCTTCTTCGCGAGCGCCATGACCAAACCCGCCTTTGGTGGCGATTTCTGCAACACCAAACCCTTCACCGGTATAATGTTCTCGTGCTGCATCGAACACATGATTTCCATCTCGTTCACGCACGACACAAAGTCCTGCGTTAACATGGCTTGGTCATAAATCTTCACCGCCACCGTTTCATTTCGATACTCCGCCTTATACACCGTTCCCGACGCGCCTTTGCCGAGCTCCTTCACAATGTGCAACTCTTTCTCATCAATCAGCAAACCCTTGGCTTCGAATTGCGGTATAAGTCGCGCAATTCGGTGTTCCATCTCGTTTTCGGTCCTGCCTTTGTCTTTGTTGTCTCTGCCGGCACGCCACAGGAGCACACCACTGATATGAAAGGAAACCTCGCTTTATATAAAAAGATAATTAATCCGTTCAATTGAGGAGATCCGAAAAACATACGCATACATCCGAATCTGAGTGGAACCTTTAGGGGGCATGCCCTTGTTCACTTCAAACCGACTTGCCCCATTCCATACCAATTGGGTACCCTCATTTCAACCGTCGGGCCTCGTTACTCGTGGACCCAATCTCAAAAATTCGGATACCGCCAAGATAAAAAATCCTGCTGTCGAATTCCTGTCGAACAGACATATAAAAATTAGTTCCATTTCCGTTTCACCACAGATGACGCTCCTATTCACGAAACGACAGCACATGGCAAGTACTGTACTACTGTCGTTCATATACATGTGTTTGTTCGTCTCTTCTTTTTCAACTTGAGGACAAAAAGCAATTCTCCCATTACTCGGTTCATACATCTTTTGTGTACACCTGCCACAATCCAAATATCGGCCGCCAAACATCGCCCCAAATCTTCAAACTTTTTCCAATTTCAGCCTCGCCGATATGTTCATCGCCAACAATTCCTGCAACAACAATTTGCACGCGTATGGAATTTTCAACGTGCCCAAATTCGACCCACTTTCACAGTACTGACACCATTCCTTGTATCCCACCAATCCGCACTCCGTGCATACATGCACCTCAAATTCGTCCGACGATATCAACAACCGTTCCATTAACAACATCGACGCGCCATACCCAATCAAACAATCGCGCTCCATCTCGCCCAGTCGCAATCCACCGTCCCGACTGCGACCCTCGGTCGGCTGACGCGTCAATAATGCCCTTGGTCCACGTGCTCGGGCGTGCATTTTGTCCTTCACCATGTGTTTCAGCTTTTGATAAAATATCGGCCCAGAGAACACGTACGCACGCAACGGTTCGCCGGTGCTGCCGCTGTAGAAAAAGTCCTTCCCATTGTAACTGAACCCGTGTTTCACTAACGAATCCGCACATTCCTCCAAAGCGTCGCCCGCGAACGCCGTACCGTGTCGAAACTCGCCGTCAAACACGCCCGCCTTCCCAGCGATGAACTCAATCAGTTTGCCCACCGTCATACGGCTCGGAAACCCATGCGGATTCATAATCAAGTCCGGCACCACGCCCGCATCCGAGAACGGCATGTCCTCCTGCTCCGCAATCAGCCCACAAACACCTTTCTGTCCATGTCTCGATGAGAACTTGTCGCCAATCTCCGGCCGCCTAGTTTCCCGCAGCATCACCTTAATCATCACATGCTCCACGTCGTTACACGACACCAGCACCTTGTCCACAATCTGATTTGACTGTACATTCTTATACACCGTAGGTTTGGGAATATATTCGTCGCCCGCCGCCAAACTGTCGGTAATCGACATGTTTTTCTTCGTTTCCTTCGGCACCTCCTTATTAATAAACACCATGGGCGCTACCAATCGCTCGCCCGGCGCCGCGATGCCATCGCCCTGGTCCAACGCCGCATACCTCTGCAAGTCCCTCGCCGCCTTGGTGCCCGGTTTCGGTTTCTTCTTCGGTTTCTCCGGCGCGATAAATCGGTCACACGCGCTATTGGGATGCCGTCTACAACCCGCCGAATATTTTCTCAGCACTACACACCGTCCAAACCCCCTATCCAACGACGCCTTATTCAGCACGATGGCATCCTCAATATCGTACCCACTGTACGACATGACCGCCAACGATGCATTTTGGCCACCAGGTAAACGCTCGAAACCGACCAACGTCAAAGTCCGTGTTTGTACCAAGGGCCGTTGTGGATAACTTAGTAAATAGAGTAATGTATCTGTGCGAATGTGCTGATTATAGGCAATCGCACCAATCGCCTGTTTCCCCATCGCACACTGATAAGTATTTCTCGGCGACTGATTGTGATGTGGGTATGGGATTAGCCCCGCACAGACACCGAGAATCGTCAACGGCGCGATTTCCAAATGGGTTGTCTTGCCGGGAATAATATCCGGCTCGTACGTCGCAATCAAGGTGTTATTCTCCTCGTTCACGTCAATGTACTCGATTAATCCCTGTTCCAACAAATCCCTCCATACCATCGTGCCGAGTCGAATTCGCCTAATATGTTCATCGGTAATTTGCGGTATTCCCAACTCATTCACAATTATTAGCGGTCTCGACACACGCCCACCATCGCACGCGATGTGAACACACTTCAGTTTCGGCTGTTCGAATATGCTCACATGTTCCGCGATTCCACCGTTCCGACGCAAGAGTCGAATTCGTTTCGTCAATAACCTCGGCTTCGAATGCACACCCACCAAGCGACCATTGAGGAACACCACGTCATTCGCATTGATTTCCGCCCCACTCAGCAACGTGATCGATTGGACACCCAAATCATAGAGCAGTCGTTCCAATGGCGCCGGGTCCGTATCTGTCGTCACGTGAGTCAGCAACGCCAGATTCTTCACCAACCCACAACTCTCACCTTCCGGTGTGTCACTCGGACACAGCATCCCCCACTGCGACGGCTGCAGCGCCCTAGGCCCCGACACCTTGCGCGTCTTCTCGAACTGCGAGGTGATCCTGGTCATCATGCCCATCGCGGAGATGAAGCTGAGTCTGGACAGCACCTCAGTCACGCCGGACCGTTCCATTTTGAATCGCTTCATGTGCCAGTTGCCAGTTGATATCGCGAACTCCAGACCCTGCGTGATCGTGTCGGGCCGAATCATCTTCTCCACGTCGATTTCCGCGCGGTCGATGTGGCGGGGCATATCGTCCATGCGCTTTCCGGCGCGCATTCGCTTCTGGTGCGACTTGTTGAACTTCATCATCTGCTTCTGGATCTCCTTGTCCACCATGCGCTTCAAGTCGTCGTTCATCTTCTTGAACAAGTCCTCGAACAGCAACGCCAACAGCTGCCCCGCGAGCTCGAGCCGTTTGTTGCCGTAGTAGTCCTTGTCGTCCACCGACGACGGGTCGTCCTTCGCCGCGATGATACGCCGCAGCATCTGCGCCAAGAACACGCACTTCTCCCAGAACGCAAACTCCTTCACCGGGATGTGCGACAACACCACACTCGCCAAAATCTCGCGCGCCTGCTCGATTAAGCGCTGTTTCGGATGTATCGGGATGCCATCCTTCTTCTCGTTCAGCGCGCTCAACGGCAATGTGCTAGACTTTCTCGGCGTCCCACTGCTACTGCCGCCAAACCGACTGCCGAACGATTGTGCCTTGAACGTCTTCGCCTTCTTTCCGATGTACAACAACGCCTGGTTCGCCGTGTGGATGTCCTCCTGCGCGCATTCCTCCAGCGTGGGCGCCATACCATCCACGAACGTCGGCTCCACGCCCACCAGCTGCACAATCTCCTGGTCGGTCTCGATGCCCATCGCGCGCAACACGATGGCCACGTTGATGTCGGCCTCCAGCGTGTTGTGGTGCAAATAAAACTTGCCATGCTTCATCAGTATCGTCGTGCGCGACTTTCGCTCGTGCGTGGACGACTGCACCGATGCGTACAGGCCCTTCTGGTCGCGCTCAATGATGATGCGATTCTTCGACAACTGCTCCTGGATGAGAATGACCTTCTCGGTGCCACGGACGACGAAGTAGCCGCCGGGGTCGAGGGGGCACTCGTTGAGGCGGGCGAGCTCGTCGTGGGACTTGCCGGCGAGCACGCAGTTGGCGCTGCGCAGCATGATGGGGATGCGTCCGATCTCGCGGTTGCGGATGCGCTGCAGCTCGTTGCCGCGCATGTACTTGAAGTCGACCTCGACGACGGCGGAGTAGGTCATGTCGCGCAGGCGGCACTCGTGGGGCGTGACGGCCTTCTTGCCCATGTCCTCCATCTTCGACGGCGCCTGCACGCGCACCGCCTCGTACTTCAAGAACCAGCGCGGGTCCTGCTCCGACACGATCTTCTCGTTCGCGCGCACGATGTTGTGGATCTCCGTGTTCAGCAGGTAGTTGAACGACTCGATGTGCTGGCTCGCCACGCCCCGCGTACGCAGGAAGTCCGGCAGCACGTCCCACTTGTCCTTCGCCGTCTTGATGGGCCGCAGCAGCCCGTTCATGTCGGGGCGCACGTCCAGGCTCGGCGCGAGTTTCGGGCGTAGAAACACCTCGCGCAGGTCCGTCGTGGCGCCCATGATGCAGGGCGGCGTGTGGAAAGCGCAGTAAATTAATCTATGATGCGCGTGGTAAACTTTGTGGGTCGCCGCGCTTCGACGCGCCCACTTCAGTCGAACGGGAGCGGATGTGTTGTTTGCGTTGGCCCTTGCGACGAACAAGATCAAAGTGTGTATACAGGGCGGCAACCATGAAAAAGAAATGGGAAGATTATACGTGATACAGGGGTGTATAAGTGATTCACCAGGCACGCGGTGTGAGAGCGATTCTGAGACGGGCACGGCACCACGTCATGCGATGCTCAACACACATGTTGTGAGTTGGTGATGAAGTGGGAGAATGGCAAGCAGCCACTTAATCGGGCGTCAGCTGCGCGAGCACTTCGGAGGTCTATAAGAAGCTGGAGCTCCGGCACCACTCGGCACCACGAGCGATGGTGTTGGTGTGCACGAAGCATTGCATTCCGGTGGAGTGGGCGCTCGCGCTCGCCTTGGCGGCGGCGTTGATCACGGCGGCGATCATCATCGAGCGGCAACGTGACGCGGACCGCTGGAAAGAGGAGATTTGCGAGTCGTGCGACGACTCCCCCATGCCCCCGAGCCGCATGGACCACTTGCCCGTGTGCAGCCGCATCCGATGCGCGATATGCGGCGACCCCATGGACAATCGACCCTACAGGCCGGTGCTCGCCGCATACGGCTACGCCGATTATCCTCGCATTACCGAATATCCGCCCGACGTACGCAAGTACGTTGATGAAAACTACCGGCGTGAACTTGAAGAAAAAGCGCGTAACAGGCCCCCGCCCCCTCCCATTCCAAAACCATTCGTGAGAACTCTAAGAATCCTTCCGAAACCAATCTATCGGAGACCAGTATCGGTCGCCAAGCCGCAGCACGGTCACAATTCTAGAAGCACCCGTCAAAAATACGTGTAGTACGCGCTTTTTACCACTCTTCAGGCACCAACACTTGCGATCATCATTAAAACCACACAACTATGTCTAATCTCCGTCTCGCGCATGTGAGAACCACTGGCACACGTTACAGCCGTCGCAACGACTTGGTGTATCCTCGAAACCATTACAAGTCCTCTTTAATGCGTGCTCATGAAACGTGCTCGCATCTGAGAAGACTTGGATTAATTCATCACAGACGCGCATTCATCAACGACAACATCGAACAGACGAGATGGTCTGTAAATTTAGATCCCACCGATTCCGAGTAGTATCTGTAGAACACTTCACCGATTCGATCTCGCGGCCAATAAAGCGGACCACCGTAAGTCTACCAAACACAATTGTGGCTTGTGTGATAG
>JAAUYH010033472.1_pt1 | contig 22687 bp, 17 predicted proteins | sample 7278061 | NCBI WGS metagenome assembly JAAUYH01 (sample SAMN14350203, study PRJNA611818) | marine sediment metagenome | isolation source: surface marine sediment (0.6m) | place: French Polynesia: Moorea | collected 2018-08 | reverse complement strand
TTCCAACATATGCGGTGGATTTTTTTCGAGAGCAGGCTATGCGCTCACAGATCGCCGCAAAAGATTGAGCCCACACAACTTTGAGTTACAAATGTTTGTCATGTTAATTCCCGATTTTGGGATGTTGGTGATGTTCAAACTTTAGTATATGAAGAGAAAACCGTTGTCAAAATGTTGAATGATTCAAGCTGTAAATTTGTTACTGGCTAAATGTATTCTTGTAGTTATTCTCGAGTACAGGAAATATTCCGTCATTCAATTCCAACTCGGAATGGTATGGACTTAAATATTTCCCTGATTAAAGGATTGAGGAATAAATAGGAATCAAGAATTATGGATCTCTGGTCGAATGTTCTCAGAATTGCGATTGAGTATAGAATAATTGTCGGAAAGATATATACGGTAAGTTGTCCAGGAGGTCATGAGTGTAAAAACAATGAATTGAAATTACATCACGTTATACAAGATGCCGATATGAATAGAAAAATCTCAAGTATTTTACAAGGCACTAATTATTGACCATGAGAAAGCTTCCACATTTTGGGTTAAACCAAAAGTATGCTTCAACGAATCTTATTCAATGACCTTCTAGACTCAGTTGTCGGAAAAACTTTGAAAGAGGAGGAGAATGACTTGAAGAAGCGAGCGAAATTCATGAATAGCAGACTCGGATTCATTTTTGTGGCTATCTTCAGGAGAAAGGTTCGGAACAGTTTTGATTTACTGAACTCTAAGCACATTCAGACAAAGAAAAGTGGTTAGAATAGATGAGGAAGCTCGCTACGAAAGAATTGAGTAGAAATTGAAGGGCGTTCCAACAAAAAGGTGGGCTAATTGCTGCTAACATGAGTCGAAAATTAATGAGCACATGATTTCAAATACAAGGTCATCTTTGACCTGATTTGGCTCTGAATTTTTTTGAATCAATGTAGCGATAAATGAGGAGCGCTCACGTCAATCCAGGCAGCATAATAGAGCACAGAAATGGTCGAGTTCAAGCACTAGCAAGCAATCAGTAATGAATTGCGCACACAATCATACAGACCAGTTCATACACTATCCTCGTCACTACTAGCAATACGCAGAAATAAGCGCAGTAGAAAAGTGTCGATGATAGGCAAATGTAAATCGAGTCTCGAATGAGAGATGGAAAGAAGGGCAAGAGAGAGGGAGAGATGAAAAAGACGCAGGAATTGGAAGCTAAAACATAGTCAGTGGCTTACGTGACGGAAGCAGATGCGATGAACAGTGAAGAAAGAAGCAGAAGGTCAGTTCAGTAATTGAATACTGTACAGTATAGGGACGGTGTGAATAGAATGGGGAAGCAGAAAGCGTTTGGGCGATGAAAAATGAAGTTGTTAGATCACGAGAAGGTGCAAGCAGCAGAAAGTTACAGTGATGGCGTGGGGAGTGGCAGCAGCAGTTGTGTGAATGACAGTTGTGGCAGGATGTGAGATACGAAATGAATGCAGAGTTTGGTGTTGTAGAAAATTAGTTAGCGTTAGTGTTGTACGAGAACGCAAAAATTTGAATTGAATTGTGCTTAGCGAGGTTTCCGAAAATTGCTGAGGTGCAGCATGGCGGAAAGAGCAAATGGAAGGCCAAACAAGAAGAAGAAAGAGAACAGGTAGGGAGGGGAGGTAGGGAGGGAGAAGAAGCAGCTACAGTACAGAGCAGTACAATAAGTCAAGTAAGAAAAAAAGACACGTCAGCCGTGGAAGATGCAGTACAGTACAGTATGCGGAAATTAGATCACCTATGGGGATCCCTTGGCATAAAAATGTTGGGGAGTTGTTAGGTTAAACCAACGAAGAACGAGTTGTTATCGATACAGTAGCACATTAGTGAATTGAGTAGGAAAACGACCATTGCTTTTGTGTTGCATGGGACAGTACTGCGTAGAACCTGCTCAACGGGAAGTTGGGTGATCATGATTGATGGTGCAGAAAGGAGAGAGGTGGGAAGAAAGTGAAAAAAAGGCGGAAAGTCTCGCTCGCTGCAAGATCAAGTGAAGTATACGACGAAATATGATGCACACACGGGGACAGTAGCACCAATAATTAGTGTCCAAAAGCAAGATGCATGTATGCATCACTTGATTTCGCGTAGCCCACACTGGCACACATCCACTCCTACCCACCCAAGTGCTTAACTAAACCCAACCGCAAACCCGCGTCACATTCTTTGCGGACACACTCTACCGCACACTTTGTCAGCATGGGCAACAGCTCAAGTGCGCGAAGGCGACGCGCACACGCCGTGCAGTACGTGAAACCCAGCGGACTGTACACCAACGGCAAGTGGGACGACCGACGAGTGGCAAGATTAATTGTGCGGGGTGAGCTAGCACCTCGACATCCCGGTGCGGACGAGCGTGACCATCTACATCGCGAAGAGTGTCCAATATGTTTCCTCGCCTATCCAATCCTTAACAAGGCGCGTTGCTGCGCCGCGCGGCTTTGCACCGAATGTTATTTGCAACTGCGCGCACCGCGACGTTCTGCATGTGCGCCATGTCCCTTCTGCAAGGCGCCTCGACTATCCGCCTCACTAAAAGACTTACCATCCGACGAAATATTGCGACAACTAGACGAGAACAAGCGACGCAGTGAAGCCGCCGCTGCACGAGAGCAGAACGGACTAGTTCGACCACGTTCCATGCCCGCCGTATGTGGCGCAAGCGAAGGATCGGCGTCGTGCGACTTTGATCGTGAGCTTAGCGCCGAATTTGAGTACCTGTTGAACGAGGCTCTCAAGCGTTCGATGCTTGAACAGTAAGGAGAACAATGCATGTAAATACTAAGGGATGTGAGTGCGAGTTGGTCAAGTTGCGCTCGATTTTGTTGTACTGTGCTATTGTACCGTACTGTAGTTGGATTTGAGTCTACAGCTCGGCGTTGCAGATTTTCACATCTACACTTCTAATATTCGCTGTTAATGAGGTTGACCGCGTTTACTACGCTGCGCTTGGCGACATACAGCGAGGCTTGGCTTAGCGACGCGCGATTAAATGTGCATGGTATTGTCCCATTACTGTTGCCAGCAGTGATGGCACTGTATAATCCTGTACAGTGCTGTATACAAGCTAGCGCACGACTTTCCTGCACTCTATTCGGCAACGACACTAACACAGTCCTTGCTTTTCACATCTCGCCTTGCATGCAATTCCATCCACATCTCAGCCGCCATGCAATGGGGCAATTCATCGTGATGTTCCTTTCGCACTGTGGCACTGTACAGTACAGTAGAAGCACGTCTAACACTAGGCACGGCCGCCACGACAGACGATCTTGGAAAAAAAGTGAATAGAAAAAGAAAAAAACACAATCGTCATCGCGCAGTGTCAAAAACGGAAAATAAGCGTGAAACAGGGCGTGAAAAAATGAAGCGACACGGGCGAAATCACCAATCGATTGAGGTAGGCGGGATCTTTAGCCCGCTGGATAAATTGCAGTTTCCACCAATCATACTTGTGTTTTATGTGTCCAACTCTCACCTTCTAACCTTTCTCACATCACCACTCCACCACTACTCTCCACTCCCAACCCGCCCACCGTTCGTCGTCATCTCTCACCCTGGCGGACCCCACTCTTTTTCCTCAGGCACCGGCACAACCGTGGTTCACCTTCGGACCCTGCACTGATTTCATGTACGCCCCAGACGAGCACGTCCGCGCACCCCAGGCCAGCGCGCTGCACGAACGCCATCATGACGCGCTCAGCAATATGCTGCGCCGCATGCTCAAGCTGCGCAAATGCAAGGAAGCGTGGAACCTCCTGCTGCACGTCGACCCCGTAGACTCGGCCCGCATGCTGTTTTGTGCCAAAGCGCACCACATCTCTGGCCGGTGTGAAACGAAAGCTGCCGCGCGGCAGCTCAGTTTGTCCAATAATATCGAGCTTGCCGCATTGGACAATCTCGCCGCCGTCAACAATCCCGATGCACAAGCTATCGACACCCTGTGGTACTATGTGCCGTATCGCAGCTATGATAGTGTTAGCGTGGGCACCGTGATATCCGAGAATGAGGATAGCAACGAGTTTCTCACACTCAATCAAATCTTCCGACACACCCGCTACGCACGTGACGACCGTCGTGGCGACTTTCTCACCCTCCACATCAACGCGGAGGAAAACTTTGTCGAGGCGTTCTATCTCATGCCCAAAAGCACCACCGAGCGTGAGCGCGCTCTCATTCGTTTCGACTTCGATGCCTTCACCACCGCTACCAGTTCGGTAGATATCGACCCCGAGCTAGCCGTCGCTGGCCTTCTTCGCGCCGTGTCAAATTCGCTGCTAGTACAAGAAAGTCGGCATTGCCCGATCTGTCGCGCCATACCAAATACTTGCAACTGCCAACTCATGTTCTATCCACCGTCCAATCCCTTCGACTACGCGCAGAACGCGAAGAACATGCTCGACATGGTTGGCGACTATGTTGGCATCTCGTATCACTTCATACGCGACAAGCAGTTCCTCGGCGAGTTCTTCAACACGTGCACCTTGACCGGTGGTGTCGGGTCTAAAGATCATACGGACCGTCTGTTCAAGTTTGGCATGCAACATTGCCTCAGCAACGTCCCAACGACCATCAGGCACTCGCCAATCTCACTCATCGAGAACACCACCCCACCAATCAACAATCTTCTGCAAGACCCGGTGAGCGTGAACGAGTTGTATCTTCCACATTCTGTAATTCCAGTTGGCGACAACCCACTCATGGGCGGCGAGTCAAACTTGGCTAATTCCGAGGTATCCGATCTCTCCTTGTTGGATTCTCCGGGGTACGTCGCGACAAATGGTGTCCTTACGGTGGGACTTCAACAACCGATGTCGTCGTACCCGTCCCCCATCATGGGGCTACCAATGTCAATAACGTCCGCGCAACAACCCGTCCCACAAACCAACGTCACACTGCCCAAGCCGACGGTCACGGTGAAGAAGCCGCGCGGCCGCCGTCCCCGCCCGCCGCCCAAGCGGCCCACGAAGCTGGTGCTACTGGCACCCGCCACGAACGGCTGCCCACCGCCGGCCAGCGTCGGCAACACGCAGTATGGCGGGTTCGCCACCGAGGAGGAGTACAAGGCGCACCAGAAGAAGCTGCGCAGCCGCGAGAGCGCGGCGAAGAGCAACGAGCGCCGGCGGAACAAGCGCCTCCAGGAGGAGCAGCGGCGGAAGAAGGTGTCCGCTTCGTAGCTCCACCGCGGGGTACCTCTGTAAATTTGGGTGTGTGTAAAATGTTCCTCCCGTGTCATGCGATGAGTACCAAGCAGAACCGACGTTTATTGCCACCGACTGCGTGCGGCATGAGACCGCTTTCGAGTGAAACTCCACGTTCCGACTGCGACTAGGCGAATCTAGAGAAAAGCTGCAGAGTGTGTTACTGCGAGAAATGAAGTGTCCACATTCGTTGTGTTTGGGGAATGGGGACGATGAATCTGTAGGATTCGGTCGAAATTCGGCACGTCGCCAATGTTCCGTAGCGGCATTGCAGCTTCGAGGGAGTTCCGACTCAATAGGGCGTTGGAGTCTTGTGGCGTTCGTGTCGGCGTTTATCAAAGTATAGTGTGACGACGCGCGTGTCCCGTATCCCAAATACCCAAGCGCGTTATGCGGCGTCGACCTTCGCCTTGGGCGGCTGCGCGAACTCGGGTCCGTTTCGCGGCCCGCCGAAGGCCTGCGCCATGACGCGGTGGGCCATGAACGCGAAGCGCTGCACACAGCCCTCCATCTTCTCGTACGCCGCCTGCTCGTTCTTGCCCTCGTCCAGCACGGCGCGGAAGCCGTCGGCCAGCGGCCTGCACACCTCGCGCGCCACGCAGTAGGTGACGCCGACGCGCGCCTCCTTGCACTTGGTCTCGTCGCCGCCGGGCGCGCAGGCCTGCGCCACCTGCAGCTGCGCCTTCTCGCACGTCTTCGTGACCCGGTCCGACACGCTCTTCACCGCCTGCGGGGTGAGGTTTCGCAGCTTGTCGAACTCGCCCTGCGCAATCTGCTCCATCTCCACGGTCTCCAGGTCCTTCTCGCGCTGCCTCGACACCGGCGGCTGCCAGAACGGCGCGTTCGCTCGTATCCGGTCCCACAGCGCGCTGGGCGAGTCGATGGCGGGGCGCACGTGGAACTCGATGGGGTCCCCGCCATCGCTTGTCTCGCGGTAGTAGTAGTCGATGATGTATCTCGCCGACTCCACCCCACAGCGGTCCACCACCCAGTCGTGGCGGTCGAACGGGCGAGGATACCCGCCGGTCCACATGCGCCATCGCGCGGCGGGCGACAGGTCGTCGGGGCGGCCCTGGAAGCGGAGGAGCTTGGGGTCGGCGCACGTGTCGCAGTGGAAACGCGACTCCCACGCCACCACCTCGGCCCACGTCTTCTCATTCATCGTGTTGTGCACCGCCACCACGGCGTCGATGTCCGCCTCGGCCACGTCGTCCGCCTTGCCCTTGCGCGTCAGCGCATTCCAGAACATCTGCGCGCTGGGGTACGTCCACGTCTCGCCCGGCCGGCTGTCCCCGCCCTTGGGGATCGTCGACGCCGCGCGCGCCGTCGACAGCCGCGACTGCTGCCCCGGCGACGGCAGCTGGTTCGGCTCGCTCGGCATCAGGTTCGCCTTGTTCAGCTCTTGCCCGTACACGTCGTACACCGTGTCCCCGCCCGTGTGCGCCCTCGCCTCCTCCGCGGGCGCGGCTGCGGGCGCTGCTGGCGCCGCCGATTTCGCCGCAGACTTCCACGGATGCGCCCAGCGCGACAGCTGCTCCGTGCTCAGCTTCGTGTGATCCACCGGACACTTGCTTTCCGTCGGCTTCTCGCCCGCGCCCACATTCTCCGCACCCATCGCGTCGTGCACGTTCGTTGTCGTCGGCGACAGCTCAAGCAATGTGAACCGCGTGTGGCTCAGGCGATGATTGGGAGGCGTAGATTACCACATTCGTGATGGCGGTATGATACCGCATACCACTTTGAACATTTCCGTTAATTGCGGACAGACGCCACGCAAAGCAAACGGAACCTCGCATTGTTGACGCCGATGATGCACTTTCAACATCGCAATCACGGAAGACAGGTTTCCCATTGAACGAATGAGCATTTTGACCCTTGCCACGTCGGATGTGCAGTTGGCCTCGGTGCGGACACGAGTGGACGGTATGTTTACCGAAAGCGGAATCCTCGAAACCGTTCTGTGGGAGGGGTCGACCCCGGGCAGAGAACAGCGCTTAGAAAGTATTCAAGAATGAGATGTGTTCCCCGGGTGAACGCACTGTTCCACGCCCACTGGAACGGATCGACTCGTTGACATGCCACCTAAGAATGACCCACTGGCGCTGAAATGCGGCGTACGGAAACCACGCCAACACCAACACCAACACCAACACATGCACGCACGTCACACGTACGCATCCGACCGAGTGCAGGCGGGTTCCGCATCCGACAAGCGGCAAGCACCCCCCGAGCTGCTGGACGAGATCGAGACGCTGACACGGCGGCAGCTGCAGCATCTGGCGCGGAACATCAGCCGCCCGCGCGCGCACACGCTGAACGAGACGCTGCGCAACCGGGTGGGGTATCGCGGCTATCACGGTTACCGCGAGGAGTCGTTCGACCGCAAGGACCCGCGCCGAATGAAGTCTCGGATACTGGACATGGTGTCCGACGTGAAGAAGCAGCTGACGGCGGCGGGCAAGGTGGATTGGGCGCGGCAATTGCGCGTGGCGTCGCTGAAGGACGGGATGTGTTCGGTGCGCAAGTTCGGGGAGCACCTGCACAAGAACCATCAAGACAGCGCGCCCGAATTTGACGCGCTCTTCGCGAAACTGCGACACAACACGAACTGGAGCTGCCACGCGGAGTTGGGCGACAGGCCGTTCATCGTCACGCCGGACAACCAGAAAGAAGCCGTTCGCTGTCTCCAGCAAATGCTCAGGCTTGTGCTGCTGTCGCGTCGAGTGGACTAGCTCGGGGCGTGGAATAACTTAATGGTGCGCTTGTATTATGTGATGGTGGCCTGCTGGCTGGCCGTGGTGCGCGGGATTAGCAGCTGCACTGGCGTTTGTAAGTCAGCGAGATTTTTTCGGCGGCTATCCGTGACGTGATGTGGTACTGTATCGTATCGTTTGACATGAAACGAAAAACGGCATGCGTTTTTGAAATCCAGAGTTATTGTCAACAGCGTCGGTTATTGTAGCCGCTATCCCTCAATTCAGTGCAGTGTTTCATTCCCGGCCTGGTTACCTAGGAGCGCCAAGCTAATCGCGCTTTCGTGGCGTTAGCCTGATTGTTTGCGATATCTTTACTTTGATACTGATGAATGCGTGAACTGCTTGGAGTTTGTTGGCTGCGTAGCTAACTGTGTTTTTTATAGCCTGTACCACAATGTACCTAGCATTTGTAACGCCATTAGGATGCTTGTCCTCTGTCGTCTAATATCAAACGAATAATTCGGTGACGTGTAAATGAAAAGAAGAGAGTGCACAAAGGCTACTGTCCGGTAGGGCAGAGGAGTAGTTTAAACGGGCCCAGTTCAGGCCATGCCGATATTTCAATGCACTGCTGACATGCAGCAGTCGTAAAAATTAATAATTTTCAGTATGCACCGCACCAACACGTAATCCGCACTGCACGTCGCCACTGCGCGGCTACACTGCATCGGCACACGGCACACCGCCGATCCACGGGCACGATGTCGCGGATCCAGGACGTGCGCGGGCGCGTGGTGTACGACGCACGGGGGTTCCCCACGGTGGAGGTGGAGGTGGAGACGAGCGACGGCGTGTTCCGCGCGATCTCGCCGTCGGCCGACGACGTGGGCAAGTACGACGTGGTGGAGCTGCGCGACGGGGGCGAGAAGTTCCTGGGCCGCGGCGTGGAGAAGGCCGTGAACAACGTCAACAATGAGATCGCCGTCGCCATCACCGGCATGGACCCCACCGACCAGGAGGGCATCGATCAGGCGCTCAACGACCTGGACGGCTCCGACGACGGACGCAAGGGCCGCATCGGCGCCAACGCGATTCTCGGCACCTCGATGGCCATATGCCGCGCGGGCGCCGCGAAGAAGGGCATCCCACTGTACAAACACATCAACAATCTTGCTGGCAACCCCCGTATCATTGTGCCCGTGCCCTGCTTCAACATGCTGGCAGGCGGTCGTGGCGCCGGCAATAATTTACCGTTGCGTGAAATCTGCGTGCTTCCTACTGGCGCCAATTCGTTCGAGGAGGCCATGGCAATCGGCGTGGAGATTTACCAGCGACTGCGCAAGTCCGTGCGCGGCCGATTTGGCAGCACCGCGCTGCATGTGGCGGACGAGGGCTCGCTGGCGCCCAACGTGAAGAGTTGTGGGGATGCGATGCGGCTCGTGAAGGACGCCGTCGAACAAGCGGGACACTCGGAGGTGTGCCAGCTAGCTGTAGATGTCGCCGCAAACGATATGTGGCTCGAGGGTCCCCGCAAGTACAACATGGGCTTCCGTAATCCGAAGCCCGACAACGAGGCACACTACCGGTCGGCCGCGGAGATGACGCGCATGTACAAGGAGTTCGCCGCCACCTACGACGTGATCAGCATCGAGGACCCCTTCCACGCTGACGACTACGAGAACTTCGCCAAGATGACTGCCGAACTCGGCGAGATGATTCAGATCGTTGGCGACGAACTACTCGCCTCGAACCCCGACCGCATCGATCGCGCCTGCGAAGTGGGTGCCATGAACGCCGTGTGTCTCAAGATCAACCAGATTGGTACCGTCACGGAGGTCATCGATGCGGGCGTACGCGCGCGAAACGAAGGATTAGGTGTGATTGTGAGCCATCGGTTGGGCGACACCGAGGACACGTTCATCGCTGACCTCTGCGCGGGTATGGGTACCGGCCAATGCAAGTTCGGCGCGCCGTGCCGTTCCGAGCGGTTGGCAAAGTACAACGAGTTGTTGCGAATTGAGAAGGAACTTGGAGAGGCGGCGCAGTACGCAGGCGAATATCATCGCGACCCATGGGAAATGCCCACCAAGAAAACTACCAAGTATTAATTTTAGTCGTATTCTGCCTTTCGTAAAGTCACCTCACGTTATTTGTCTTGAACTTATAGTGCAGTGTCCAAGCCACTATCGGTATAAGTTAATAATTTGCACACAACTTAAAATTACTTGTCGGGTTATAGAATTCTATTTAATTAAAATTGCGGACACCAGCCTACTTAGTCTGCAATTAGAAATTTTTTTAAAGGAATAGTAAAAAGACAAAATAACATTTGAGCTCAAAGATCCACTTGCAATTTTGCTAGTTATGAAATAACCGGTCTCTACTCCTAGACTTGTTTACTGCCAATCCGAAAATCCAACATTCTTCTCGATAAGGTAGTACAATTTCCAAGAAATTATGTTGTGTTCGCTTTCATTTTTATTATTAAGGCTGACTGCTTATTTCATACCGTGCGTATAATTATACTACTTATCTGTGATATCTGTTTCTTTTCGAAAGGCACCGGAAAAAGAACAGATGCAGCCTATGGCCCGGACTAATTTCCAAACAATAGCAGTGCTTTTGGCCTGATATAACCAGGCCAAAGTTACTCAAAAATAACGTGGAACAACCTGTTGTGATATGACTGCACTTTTGCAACAGAAATATATTACTAGCGGTATGCGCATCTCAACTTACCTTCGCTGCGTTCTGATCCCAGAATATGGACACCAACTTGCAACATGAACTTTGGAATTCAATAGGATTCTTCACATGGCTGGGCATTGTCACATATGTTGGAGTTGTAGTGGTTGCATTAGCATGGAAAGTTCTACGTAATAGCAACACTAGGCGACCCAAATTTCTAGCTCTCTCAATTTTTTTCGATGACCAAAAGAAGGCAGAGCAAACAGAGGGAATTGTGAACTTTTATCACCTGTTTCGAGTTGTGATAAATCTCATTGTTTGCTCCCTATATGTTTACACTACATATAGATTCACAGTCACTCCTATTGTATCGATACTTAACCGCGTTTTCGCTTCATGCTTTGCATTAGAAATTATTTTTGGGATTCTCTACTCTCCAAGTGCTACTACTTACGTTTTGAATCTTCATAGGTTCTTATCTGTGTGCTCAATACCGTCTCTTTTCGTGGCCTCTGGACCAAAATCTTTTTTGCACTACGGATTTTTGAGAGCATTACCTGCGCATGACTCATTCAAAGCTTTAGAAAGACGATTCGTTAGAAATAGAACAGATCCAAAACAAATTTTCATTAGATTATTTGTACAATTTTTAACCTTGTTCTATGTACTCGCCGCAGGAATTCAAATGCTTGAAATTCCCGGAGATTGGCTCAAAGAAGAGTTTCTAGAAACCTGGGGTGCTGTTGGAGATTGGACTTTCTTTAATTGCTTGTACTATGTTACAGTCACACTTTCAACCGTAGGATATGGTGATTTCTCTCCGAATACAATTCAGGGTCGTATCTACACTATTTTCATGATTATCGTAGGTATCATCGTTTTTTCAAATATTGTTGAAGAGCTGAAGAACGATACTAAGAGACAAAGGGGAGTTGGACGGTACAGTCGAAACAAGGACAAGCGACATGTCATTGTGTTAGGTACTCCAACGATTGCTGAATTCCGACATTTTGTAAAAGAATTCTATTGGGGAGACAGCAGCTACCTCAATAAAAATTCTATTGTCGTTGTAATGGTCGAGAGTCCGAAATGGGATGATGAAACATGGTACTCGGAAATTGCTCACAATCCTTACCTTCAAAGTCATATTATTTATCTGAAAGGATCTGTGAAAGATCCCGCAGATCTCGATCGAGCTGGTATTTACACAGCTAATGCGGTATTTATACTAACTTCACCTTCCCTAGGTGATACCTTAGAATTTTCCGGTGACCCAGATGGATCGAGAAGAGTTCAACAGGCAGATACACAAACAGTGATGTATTCTCTAGCAGTGAGAAATGTTCGTACGGATATTCCGATATTTGCACTAACCTTACTAAATGATTCTAATATCCAAATAGAGTTCGCTATGGGACGAGAGGCTAACAAAAACTTGATTTTTCGACCTTCAGCAGACCATGCCAGTCAATTCAAACATTTCTACACTACTGTATTTGAAGAAGAACAAAGATACCTCGTCAAAGATGTCTTAGATAGAAGAAACATATCACACATGGACCTTCCTGAAGCGCCCGAATGTGATGAAGTGGCAAGTATTGATTTAGAACGTTCTAATCATGTTTGCTTACAACAGCTATATTCCGCGATGATGGTGGCAAATATCAATGCAAATGGTGTTAGCACATTAGTGACTAATTTACATATCGAATTTGACGATAAGTACAACTATTACTACACAGACATCAAACAAAATTGGCTCGTAGAGTATAACATGGGGGCTGAAACTTCTTTATTGAATGCCATTATTCCAAAAACATTGCACAACCTTCGTATTCGAGACGTAGCTCCTATTTTATTTCGAAATGGACTCGTAGTAGTAGGCACAAGAGGGAAGAAAGATATTGAACCAAAAATGTTATTGGACTTAAACCGAGACGATGCAGTGTTCAAAGGCGGTGACATTTGTTTATTTCTAACTTATTTACACATGCAACATATTGGATACGCCTTGGATGTAGTAGCTACTGAAATTAAGGACTCGGGCATACAAAAAACACCTGACTTACCTCATTTAAAAGCTGTGTCTTCGAAAACCGAAATGAATTCTCGAAATGAAACCTCGAATGAGGAAAACGAAGAATCTAATCCCGAAACATTGCATTTCGATTCCGTTACAGAAACAGTCCGCGACGTACAATCCGGAAGGAATGAAATATCGTCCTGGAAAGACCATCTAATTATTGCAGTTGAGGGTGGAACTCCGCTTGATCAAGTTATTTATTTTTTGGATAATCTAAAATTAACAAATCAAGATACTATTCAGGTAGTCATTATTTTTCCCTCGCATACGGCTGAAGACCGTTCTAAATTTAGAAAGTTTAGGCCAAGAATTCAATTCCATTTCGTGGATGGTAAACCGGCGGCCCAATCAAGTTGGAAAGAAGCAAATATTGGTAGCGCTAAAGCTGTAGCGACTCTAGCTGATTACACAATAGATCGAGACAATTCGGATGCTCAAACAATTTACACTTTATTGGCACTTGATTCTATTTCCCTTATCAACACAGACCTGTTCATATGCTCAGAACTAATCGACGAACAGTCCATAGAATTACTAAGACAACCAATTTTTTCTCGACGCAGAGGATTGAAGTTGGGATTTGACTCCATCTCCGAGGGAACAGATGCGAAAGACAGCGGAAATCACGAAACAGAAGTGAAAACTAAGCGTCTTCAGCGCGATTCTTTGTTCCAAAGACATCGATATGCTTCTGGTGAGCTTCTAGTACATTCCACAGCAGATTCATTACTCGTACGAGAATATGCTGAACCGGGATTTATACACTTCATTTTAGACTTATTTGGCGCTCGATCAACAGATGGACAAAAAATTCAACTAATCAATGTCCCAAGCGTAGTATTCGAGCATGAAAGCGCGGAAATTGTGGAAAGAAAACGATATGTCGAATATGGAGTTCTGTTCGATATGCTTGTCAATGCAGGAGTTACACCACTCGGGTTGTACCGATCAGGAGATGCGAAAATCAAAAGAAACAAGTGTAAACGATGGAAACGTGGAGCAGAATTGCAAAATAGGTCAATAGGAAGAAATGCCACATTCGGTTGGCTTGATTTCAAATCCAAGCGAATGTCTAAAATTCTTGAAAATGTGGAAGCCGCCCGACCCAACAACCAAAAATTTGAACGAGGACGGAAAGAAATATCTCCGAATACTCCCATCTCATCATCGAAGCCGCACAAAACCCGCAAGAACAATGATGACGAAGAGTTTGAATTTAATGGAGAGCGTGTTAGTCCTGATAACATATTACCTTACGTTTATACTCTTCCAGAACCATGCGCTTTGGTTTCCGAAAAAGATGGAGTATATATATTGTGCAACCCGGAAACTCGATTTCGAGCAGGGTGAAACAACTCGTTACATTAATTTTTTTCGTTGAATATGAGCGAACTATTCAATCATGTTGAATGAATTTGTAATATACACATGTTATCAAGTTTTTCCTGAACTTAACTCAAATAAATTTTGATTAAAATTAATCAAGAACTCTTTCTTTTGAACAACGATCCTTCATTCATATCATTTAAATCTAGGTTAGCTCAGATTTATACATTGATTTTCAATATCATCTGTACCAAATACAAACGATGTTTCCGAAAGCATGTGAACAATAAATTGTTCTATAGTTAAACATATCTTTGAAGTTATCGATCAAAATACTTTTCCTTAAAGCATATACGAATTCATTGAGAATAACAGAAAAACTTAAATGAATAATGAAGTAAGAAAGTTTCTCAGCTACAATGCTTCAGTACTGCAGAACAAGAAACATTAATCCTTATCCCTGATGATTCGGGAATAGTACATATGCTTGATGTAGATCAATGAGACGATAGACGGCGGGATTCAATCTCGAGTCGAGTGTCCATCAAATCCAAGTCGCTAACTAAAGTTCTGTACGTAACAATTCATTCCAATTCATCTATTAGTTTACAGTGATCGAATTTTGAAAAGCAGAATCATTAATTGAACTAAGCAAGACTCGTATGACTTTAGGATTCTGTGTGATAAAAGTATAGCAGAAAACAACTTTTAATTTTTGCAGAACACAGATTGCTGATGATCATTTCAAGATGAGCATCGTTGTTATCATTGATGAAATTTATATTTTAGATATTATTTATAGAATTGGGTCTTTTTCATAAAAATTTTTTATTTTTAAAATTTTAAGCATTATAATAAACGCAATCATATTCCGAACTGAGAATCAATGCGAATCCAATTTGGCATTGCAAAATACAAGGCATAATTACACATAATAGCATCTTTGTTTAACCTAGCGAGTATGCAAAACTAATTACAAGGCATAACGCCCTGATTCCGTGTATGATCTCGTTGTTCTTTAGTAATATTCGGCAAATGTTATGAATAGATCCAACTTTTCTTTGAAATTAAGAAAGTAAGAAACTCACAGTCGAAGCATTTCATACATTAAATGTTAAGCTGTCTCTGGTTTCAGTCGCCAGAATAGTTTAGTTTTCTTTGTGTTCTCATTACCTATTTTGGAATAAGAATAACTTTGTAGCTTAGAAGCAGAGGTGTTGGAAAAATATATCTACATCCGGGATATATCGGATTATCGAATAGAATAGTATATCTAGATTTCGAAGATGTCATAGATTATCTATACACGATGAAGCTGGGTTATTCAGATAATCTATATGATGAGCACTATTTAAATAATCTTATCCTATTCGAGTCCTGGCTCATAGCAATAGGTTTATGTCGTGCTAGCTGACCTTTTCTACTTTCAGTTTCGCCAGTTCTCATCGAGGAGTTTATGTTTTATTCTGCAATGCTGAGCTATGGGGAATCTCAGATGTGAACTATGTTGTCAACAACAACAAGGATGACAAAGCATAAGTTGTTGAATGATCATAAACCCTGATAATCCTATCTCCAGGGGCACACAAATCCGGATGTATCTTTCGTCAGCTTTTAGACAGGATTATCGTATCTATCTGGTAAACGGCAGTTAATCTATCCAAGGATAGATTATTCCACACCTCTGCTTAGAAGGAGCAAATACATTTACACGCCAGTATCAAATCGGTCAGTTTTATCACAAATACTGTATTATAGTGTAGTTCAAATATTGCTCTATTGTTTGAACATTCGCTTTGCTACTAAGAACGTTATGGTAAAGAAAAGATCGCTTTAGTTTGGTGCAGTTGCGAGGACTCACAAGTCTACTTACTGTCAGTTGGAATAGTTACAGTTGTCGAGGACAACGGTCGTCCTGCGAGGACCACATCAATGTCACATCCTACTCGCTAGCCATATCGCGCCATGAAATATTTCCGTTTCGCAAACAAATCTGGGTTTGCTTGGTAGGCGACAGGTGCCGCAACGACACGCCGCACATCCGATGTCATGCGTGTCACTCGAAGAACTCTATGCACTAGCACATATAAACTTGCACAGTTCATCTCGTCACCCACGCACATCGCGTCGACATGGTTGTGGTTCGAAACAACTATCACGGCCGTGGTCAGCGACGCACTGGACGCTTCATCAAGGGCGCCCGTAAGCGCGAGCTAGTTCGTGCAGGCGATGTCGCCATTCCCGTGGTGTATGCCAATGCTCTGCGTGTCATATATGAGTGCGAACCGAGCATGCGTCCCAAGCTTATGCTTCGTCGTCTTCGCGCCGACTTCTGCTACGCAGCCGAGCCCGATGATTGGCCTGGTGACCACAAGCTGCTGAAGAAGATTGCATTCCTTAAGAATGCTTTCCCTGTGAAGAAATAAGATGACCAACAAAGCGCTTGCTTGTTTGATTCATAGTTTCGGTTCAGTTCAACTATCTTTTAGTAACTTTCTATGCTTCACGGAAAGTTATTCATATTAAAGTGTGGCTAGCTCAACCAAAGAGTGTTTGATTCTTCTTGCTTCTGTTCGCCCGCTCCTAACAATTCAACCAAGAGAAAAACATCAGTATTCTAGCTCACGCTCAGTCTGTTTCCGAAACAATTCTGTACAAACTATCCAGAGTACAGTATTCACAGTAGCCAGCTCGAACAACGCAGCTCAGTCTAAAAATAAGGAACCTACGTGCACCGCCATGCATCCGAATAGCTTTAGTTTTTTGTTTCGTGACGTGGACAACTCAGCATGTTAACATTCCGACACATTTCTATATATGATTTCTTAGTTACATGTCTTTCATTGGTTGATTAGCTCACAATTCTGTATTGTGTAGGCACCGCACTATGGCCAATACATCCACCCATATCCAACAAATCCTACTCACAATGGAGTAACCTATAAGCTGAGATGAGCAGTCAAACATGGATGTATAAAACGAGCTCAATTCAACCCAACAACCATCGCCGACACATTCCCGCATCTACATATTCACGGCGTTCGCTGCAACCAATTTCATTTAATCGATCCTGCATAATGTCGATACAGTGGGCACCCAAACAGTACGCGAAGGCTGTCGACCATCATCGCAAACACGACGCCGATTTTTTGTTTGACGTTCATCCAGCCACCGATTGGAAAATACTGGATGTTGGCTGCGGTGTCGCAGATTTCACGGAGAAGCTCTGTGATCTCGTGCTAGACGGACTGGTGGTAGGTGTGGATTCATCCACAGAAATGATCGACCTCGCCAGCAAGAGAGTTCAAAGCAACCTACAATTTCAGGTGGCGGCAGCGGAAAAATTGGGGGATGTCGATCTGCCAGGCCCATTCGATCTCATCGTGTCACGAGCCTGCCTTCATTGGGTTCCAATATCCGACCATCCAGCTGTGTTGGCAGGAATGGCCAAACATCTACGACCTGGTGGTCGGATACGTCTAGAGTTTGGCGGGGCAGGCAATATCCCACGATCCTTATCACAGATGTTAGCAGTTGCGGGAAATGAGCCGTTCGCATCACATTTCCCGAATCCTCTCAACCCGTGGTGTTTCATGACACCAGGTAAGTACCTCGAGTTATTAATGGATAGTTCGTTTGATGAAGATAGTTCTCGTGTTTGGAGTGTGGGGCAACTGAGATCGATGGGTGTGGATGATGAAGGCCTTCGAAATTGGTTCACTTCGCAAGTTGCAATTAGTGTGACTCATCACTTACCGCTACATTTACGTGCACAATATGAAGACGCAGTGATGCAACGAATCCTGCCTTTATGTAGACGAGTCGATGGGTCTACGGCGGAAATTTATGTTCGTCTCAATGTTGATGCTTGTCTAAAAGATCGGCAGGAAGAAGTTGCTCCAAAAATGTGAGGGTTCGGGAGAGCGTGTTTCATCATACTCATACTAAAGTGTGGCTAGCTCAATCAGAGAGTTTTTGATTCTTCTTGCTTCTGTTCGCTCGCTTCTAACAATTCAACAGAAAGAAAAAATCATCAGCATCCAGCTAACGCTCGGTCTGTTTCGGAAACAATCCCATGCAAGCTGCTCACAGTAGCCAGCTCGAACAATGCTGCTCGGTCTAAAAATAAGAAACCCAAGCGCAGCGCAATGCATCCGGATAGCTTTAGCAGTTCGTTTTATGACGTGCACAATTCAGCACGCTAGCATTGCGGCTCACTTGTGTATGTGATTTTTTAGTTACATGGCTTTCATTGGCTGTTTAGCTCACATATTTGTAGGTTGGTCTACGGACAGCACCTCGCTCTGGGTACCGTATCTATAAGCTGAGATGAACAAGCAAGCATGGATGTATCAAACGACCTCATTTCAGCCCATCAACCATCGACGACACATTCCCACATCTACATATTCACGACGTTCACCTCGAGCAATTTCATTCAAGCAATCGTGCACAATGACGATACAATAGACATCCAAAGAGTACGCCAAGGCTGTCAGTCATCGCGAACATGACGCCTATTTTATGTTTAACATTCATCCAGCACCCGATTGGAAAATACTCGATGTTGGCTGCAGTATTGGGGACTTCACAGAGAAGCTCTGTGACCTCGTGCGAAAAGGAATAGTGCTAGGTGTAGATTCATCGCCCGAAATGATCGACCTGGCTGGCAAGAAAGTTCGAAGCAACATCCGATTTCAAGTAGCGGCTGCGAAAAATTTGGGAGATGTTGACTTGCTAGGACCATTCGATCTCATTGTATAACGATCGTGCCTTCACTGGATTCCAATGTCTGATCGTCCAATTGTGTTAGCAGAGATAGCCAAACACCTACGACCCGGTGGTCGGATACGTATAGAGTTCGGTGGGACAAGAAACATCCCACGAACCTTATCACAGATGTTAGCAGTTGCCGGAAATGAGCAGTTCGCATCACATTTCCCGAGTCCTCTCAACCGGTGGTGTTTCATGACGGCAGGCAAGTATTTCGAGTTATTAATGGATAGTGCGTTAGATGAAGATAGTGCACGTGTTTAGAGTGTGGCACAATTAAGATCGATGGGCGTGGATGATGAAGGCTTTCAAAATTGGTTCACTTCGCAAGTCGCAAGTAGTGTGACCCGTCATTTACCACTACATTTACGTGCGGAATACGAAGATGCAGTGATGAAACGAATTCTGCCTTTGTGTAGACGACTCGATTGGTGAATGTCGGAATTCTATGTTCGGCTAAACGTTGGTGCATGGCTATAGTACTGTTAGGAAGAAGTTGCCGCTAAAAGGTGAGGGTTCGCGACAGCGCAGCAGAATCGAAATAATGGGAGCATGCGTTGTCGTGACGGAGACAGAACATGGTAAACACAACGTAGAATTAGCTACGAGAATCACGAGTGGCATAATACTGTACACAGTGTTCGGTTAGTGTACTGTAGAATCTGATATTGTCGGAACTCGGTGCAGTATAATACGCCAATACAGGAAAGTGATGAGTAAAAGAATTCACTGTATTGTAACAATGAGAGTGATTTCGAGAAACTCTGAGTGTATGCGATGATCTTTGTCTCGCAGCGCAAGGAGAGCGCGCGTACTCAGCACGTTCTATTTACGGAACGTCATGGCCTTCCGTTCGACTAATTCACGCGCCGTACAGTGTAGCATCAACTAAAGATGGACACAAACAGTGAGCGGATGCCGAGTCTCACTCCGCCGGAATAGAATCGATCTCGCCGCCACGCGAGCAAATATTGTAAGCAAAATAACTAGCCGTAAGGCTGACGTCGGGACACACCGACAGTGAGTGGAACGCCGAGTAATGCGAAAGGGTGGGGTTCGATAGCTTGGTGCCCATGAAAGCACGACGCGCAGCTGGACGTGAGAGGGGCACGGGCCTACATTTCGAAATGTTGGGAATGAGGGGCGTCAAGGTACCACGAAACACGGAAGCTAGTAAAACGCATTGCGGCAGTGGGTTGGGGCGATCCACCGGCGGTGCACTGCAGATAGTGCATTGGGAGGGGAAATGCAGGTGGCCAAGAAGCAAGTTACGTAGGAAAAAAGAGAATGACAGAGTGAGAAATTTGCAGACTGTAAATAAAGAAGGTTCACAATAAATCAATGGCTTTATTTCAATCAATATATACGATGATTGGGGGTGGGTGTGTGAATTTCGATTGAAAAAGTGGACGTGCCAGAATTGTGGTAATGAATGCATGTATAGCATTGTATACGCGCGGCCCGTTCGCGCTTCCTCGTGTGTTTCTGCGTGCTACGCTGCGAATCGTGTCAAACAGACATTACTCACACCGACCCCTCTAACTGCGCCTGCGTTTCGTGGTGATACTGTACGACGCCCCGTGCCTGCTCCCGTTCGCGCTGCGCCACCACGCCATCTGCTCCCCATCTCGCGCTCGCCTCCCCCACTCGTCATGGGCTCGCGCGTCGGTCCCGTACGTTGCGGCGCGTCGTCGCGTGCGTGCTTGCGTGCGCGCCATTACGCAAATGTTCGTGCTGACATTATTCGTTTCAGTATATCGTCACGTCCACCCTCGGACAGGGCACTTTCGGCAAAGTCAAGCTTGCCCAACACCAAGAGACTGGTATCGAATACGCTATCAAGATCTTGGACAAGTCTGATATCAAGGCCAATGAACTTACCCTCAATGTGCGCCGCGAAATCGCCATCATGAAGGCGCTTAATCATCGTAATATCGTCAACCTAAGAGAAGTGCTGTCATCAAAGTCTAAGTACGTTCCGACTCATTGCGTGGCCTTCCGATTTCTTGTTCCTGACTTGCATGTTGCGTGTCCTACCTATTCGTACATTTCAGACTGTACATTGTTATGGACTTGGTGCGAGGTGGAGAGTAAGTTACAAACACTCGTCCCATCTCTTTCGCAACGCCGGAGGGGAGCACTGCTGCGTTGGCACGGTGCCCCCACCACGTTTTCACCGCGACTTCTACTAACTCGATGCACCAAAGGTTATTTGAACAGATTGAGCGACGCGGCGAACTGGACACGAAACTCGCGCGAAAATACTTTCAACAACTGGTGGACGGCATTGATTACTGTCATAGAAGAGGCGTATGCCATCGCGACTTGAAACCCGAAAATCTCTTGGTCGATGAAAATGGCACACTCAAAATTACCGACTTTGGCGTATCATCTATGAAAGGGGGCGTGAGCGGCAGCGATCTCCTCTACACCGCGTGCGGAACACCGTACTATGCCGCACCCGAAATCATCAACGGTGCGGAAGAGGGCTACTCGGGTGTGAAAATCGATGCGTGGTCGTGCGGTATCATCCTCTACCTGCTACTCACTGGCACGCTACCGTTTCAAAATGAGGACATGACCAAATTGTATGAACAAATCAATCGCTGCAATGTCGAGTACCCACACTGGATGTCCGACGATGCGAAAGATCTCATCTCTCACCTACTCACCAAAGATCCTGTGGCTCGGTTCTCGCTCGAAGATGTGAAACGTCACCCGTGGTTCTTGGTTGACTACGAATACCACTCGGCGGAGAGCAATCGACGCTCGGGTGAGCTTGGACGTAGCTCGGGTGGCAACTCGTCTGGTTCGTCGTCTCGAAACCGAGGCCCATCGCGAGGAAATTCGAAAGGTCGGAGCTCACGTGATAAAATGGCACGTGGAAACTCGGACCCTCGTCGTTCCGATGATTCGATGAGAAGTTCGGACCGCACAGAGGGTAGTGGATTGCCGCCAAATGGATTGTCTTCAACACCTGCACCACCTGAACCGGAACCAGCACCGGAAATGCGGGATGTGTCGGAATATGAAGACAAGGAGTTGGCTGTGTTGGTGAAGGATGCGCTGCCTGGAAAACCACAGAAACGAATCGACATGGTGGTGAACAAGCTGGCAGAACTTGATATCGAGTGTTGTGAAGATCTCACATTCCTCTCTTCTACGCTCAAACATCCTACCGCATTGACGACATGGCTTGAGGAGAAGTCGAAGCTTCCTAGTTTGACATGGTAAGTTGTGGCACGGTTGCTATTTTGCGTAATGGAATGGATTACTAACGGGATGTGAAAATTGTGTGATTGTAGCATGAGGTTAGCGCAATTCTTTTTCAAGTAGGGTCATTTTCATCTTCGGTTGGTCATCTATTATTATGAGGTCGGCGTCATGGAGATCCACACCACCCGTGATGTTGTACAGTACAATACTGGAATAAAAGGTTGGTCTGTCTTGGTTTTATTTTTCGTGTGTTGGAGGATGTTTGGTGTCATGGAGAGAGTTGCGCGACAAATGCATAGAAACGTACTGGACTGGGCACAAGTGGATTATGTTGCGAAAATCGTGTTTTTTGGTGACACGTAACAGCAATCTCGTCTGTCACAGCACCCCACGAGTACTGTACTGTACGATAGCCAGTACAGGTCAACTCCCGGTTTAGTGCCATCCGAAATCCTCTTAGTCTATTTTAATCGTAAACAATTGTACATCATTGTGCAGTGCACTACCGAAGGTGCTTTCTTTCATGGCATGATGTATGGCAAATGGTAGAGGCTACGCTTCATCTAATTCATCATCTATTAGTGAAGAAATCAGGGCGAAACGTCCGTCACTGCTTTCCTCTACAGTGACCCACGCATCAACAATAGCACTGGCACTTTCTTCGCAATTCATCTGGAGCCCTTCTA
>JAAUYH010032668.1_pt1 | contig 22693 bp, 13 predicted proteins | sample 7278061 | NCBI WGS metagenome assembly JAAUYH01 (sample SAMN14350203, study PRJNA611818) | marine sediment metagenome | isolation source: surface marine sediment (0.6m) | place: French Polynesia: Moorea | collected 2018-08 | reverse complement strand
GGTTGTAGTGCTAATAGGAACTTTGGGAATTTCTACCATGTTTTTGGTATCTAAGGAGCATTTCTTGGCTTACAGGCAAGATGATATCAAGTATAAGCAAGATAGTAACAACAAGTATAAGTATAGTTACTCATGATGCTCGAAGAGACGCCAGCACCAGCAATTTTCTGCTTAAATTTCAACCTCTCATATTACTATCAAATCTTATCATCTCTTACTCTTTCTACTTCTTTTCTGAATTCCAGATTTTAGAATCTTTAGTTTGTAAGGATCGGTGCCTTTTCTAAAGTAGACTCGATGACCTTTCAGTTCGGCACAATGTTCTTCTAAACAAGTTTGCCAACCTCCATAAGATCTGATTTGCTGCCAATTACTTAATAAATCCCAATTATTTTCTTGCGCTGTTAACTTGGTAAATTTTTGGTAAGCAGGATAATTCTCTGTAACTAACAGATCTTTCTGATGCAAAATAGGAGTATCGTCTTGCAATTCATAATCACGATAAAAGACTCGCAGGTCACTTAACCTAATTTGCATACTCGTTTTCAAAAATGGATGGGGATCATCATCGAAATTTGGATAATGAAGATAGGAAATTTGAGGCTTATTGGTATGAAATTTAATAATATTGACATCTTCTAAACGCCCGATAGTTCTACTAGCACATCCCTCGTATAACCTTAACAATGGGTCTAATTGATCTAAAGCACTAATATGAATAAGCAAAGAATTAGTTAGTTTTTTCCCAATCGAACTTTCATCTGCTGCCTGTTTGATATTTTCCAAGTTACCCAAACTCAGCAACATGGCATCTGCTTCCGTACAAGCTTGTTTATAACTGCCAAATAATGCCTTGATATCTTCTTGGACATCTGAGGATAGCTGTCTGTATTTAGGGCGTTTATGAAAATTAGTCAATGCCAAGTAAATTAATAATTCCTGGCTTCTTTTTTCTGCAATTGCAGTCCATTCATCTTCACTAGTTGCCCTAAGTATTAGGTTGAATGCTTTCCGCAAACTGCCAAATTTAGCCCGAATCTCTTGTTCGCCATCTAATTCTCCTTTAACCGGTAGACGACCCCTTTCAGTCATAAACTCCATTAAAGGAGCAAGTAAATGTTGATATTCTTCAAAGTAATTAACTCTTAGCTGAACCCTAGGAGTTCTGGCACGAGAGCGAAAACGAGAAGAACGAAACTTTTCGGCTTCAATCGGATCTCGAAAAACAAAATAGATCCCTAAACCAGAAGGTATCGAATCTACTCCCAGCACTTGATCGATATATATTTTAAGTTCTTCCTGCTCAAAATATTTTTGAAAGGTGTTGCGACTTGTCACTACCCCGTCGCCATAAGCAATCCAGTTTTTACTCGCATCGCTCACCAATACTTGAGCCGAGACAATTAAAACCTTATTGGTCAGATTCCAGGCATTTATCAAGGCTTGTCTACGTTCTGTAAGATTTTCGATAACGTTAATGACATAACCAACATTAACAACATCAGCCGACTTTAATGAATACTCAGGAAAATAATGAGGGTCCCATCCCGCGCTTTCAATTCCCTGACTAGCGAGCCTGCTAACATCTCCACCACGACCACAACCATAATCAAAAAAACTGACTTTATCTGATAGCAAATTAGCTTCCAAAGCCAATTTGACGGGACGAGATAGATCGTTACGTACAATTGCTGCTTTATGACGGTCAATATCCAGAAGCTTATTTTGGTTAGAAGCCTTGTTCAAAGAGCAAGCTAAATAATGGTCTTCAAACTGAATATGATTGAGATTGAGAAATTGTTGCCATTGTTTGAGAAATCCAATCTGTTTGGCAGGTTTCAATAACCCAACTTCCTGTTCGCACTTAGTTAAGTGACTAAATTTATCGTACAGATGGTGCTGCTTAGAGATAAAAGTTTCTTTTCTGTGCAGGATAGGAGGATTTTTCGAATCTGTATAATCTCGATAATCTATACCTTTAGTTTGCAAATTAATAATTAAGCTAGATTTCAGACAAGGATGGGGATCTTCATCGAATTTAGGATAGAACAAATAAGAAATTTGGGGTTTTGCTAACCCAAATTTCAGAATATTGTAGTCAACACCTCGATTGGATAGGCGCGGGAAACCCACGCATCCCTCTCGGTCATTATCTTTTTTGCCTAGTAGTTCTCTAGCTTTAGCCTCATAAGCAATTAAAAGATCGTCTAACTCTGCGATCGCGCTAAGATGAATGTAAAAAGCATCGGGTAAAATCTTGCCGACTTTACTCTGGCGACATAACTTAACTATTTGGGTAAAGTTGGCGATCTCTAAGAGATCTGCTTCGCGGCATGCATCAGACATATTGACTGAAATTGGTTTTAGTTAGATTATTTGCTTATTTTTTCAGATTTACTTGATGTTTGCTTTTCTCTAATCTTACGCTTTCTCGAAATTTTGGTTACTCCTTGAGTTCACCCTGAAGAAGCATGTAAGATTCTTTCAGTGGGCTTAGTAAGTACGGCTTGCTGTAGTTGAGGATCTTTTGGCAAGACATTCATTACCTCTTCTACTAGTTGCTCTACTTGTTTTTCCTGCTCGTTATCGACCCAAACTACACGATGAGTTTCCTGTCCATCGGCATGAGTAACAGTAATACGGCGAGCTTCAAAACCTTCCCCTTTAGCAGTCGTTTCTTTCTGAGCGCTGAACCATTCGTTGTCGTCTGCTGTTTCATCTATGGCAGCTTTGGTAAAACCTTTCAAAGTCGGTTCAATACATTTGTTAATTAAATAATTAGATCTGACTCGTAAATCTTCTCTTAGCTTTGATTCCCCTCTACGAACTCCAAAAGCATGGAGAAGTAAACTTTTACAATCAGATAATAAAGTGTCATAAGTTGTTACAACAGATTAAGTTTACAGTTCTCTAAATTTAGCGTAGGTATTGTTAAAGCAGAAGAAGATCTCAAAAATATAGATGTCTGTCAATTTTTCATCACCAAATCCTGAAAACCTAATAGCCAAGTATCTGCAATCCTCGATAAATTAAAAGAAAGCAGACAACCTTACTTCCCTCTTTTCGAAACCAATCCTCCTCATTAAGGAGGATATATGGGAATCAAATGAGACAATAGATACTCTGCAATATAATGTATACACTTATAGAGGAGAACTACTAAATGCTAGAAGCCTACCGTAAACACAAAGCCGAAAGAGAAGCTCAAGGAATACCACCGTTATCCCTCACTGCAGAACAAACCTCCCAACTCTGCGAAATGTTAAAAAATCCTCCAGAAGCAGAGAAAGAAGAATTACTCGCCCTATTACGTGACAGAGTACCACCAGGAGTAGACGATGCTGCTTATGTGAAAGCAGGTTTTCTCACCGCATTAGCTAAAAAAGAAATTGCCTGCCCCCTAATTTCTCCTCAAGGCGCTGTAGATCTACTTGGTACAATGGTAGGAGGCTATAACGTTCAGTCTCTAGTAGAATTACTCAAATCTGATGATCCTAGTATTGCAGCAGAAGCAGTCAGTGCATTAAGCAAAACCCTGTTAGTTTTTGATGCTTTTAACGACGTTTTAGAATTATCTGACATTAATCCCTATGCCAAGCAAGTAATTGACTCTTGGGCAAATGGAGAATGGTTTATTTCCCGTCCCAAATTAGCAGAAACTATTACCGTTACTGTTTTCAAAGTACCAGGAGAAACCAATACCGATGATTTATCTCCTGCACCCCATGCGACTACTCGCCCAGACATTCCCCTACATGCTTTGGCAATGTTGGAAGCAAAAATGCCCGATGGTTTAGCAACTATTGCAAAGTTAAAAGAAAAAGGACATCCTGTAGCTTATGTGGGAGACGTTGTTGGTACGGGTTCATCTCGTAAATCGGCAATTAACTCCGTTTTATGGCATTTAGGGATGGAAATACCTTTTATTCCCAATAAAAAAGCGGGTGGCTATATCTTAGGAGGCAAAATTGCCCCAATCTTCTTTAATACCGCTGAAGATTCTGGTGCCCTACCCATTGAATGTGATGTTTCCCAGATGAATACTGGGGATGTAATTACGATCTATCCTTATAAAGGCGAAATCACCAACGAAAACGGAGATATTATTTCAACTTTCACTCTCAAACCCGATACCATCTTGGATGAAGTCCGTGCTGGGGGTAGAATTCCCTTACTTATTGGTAGGGCGCTAACTGATAAGACTAGAGAAGCATTAGGGTTAGAACACTCTACCTTATTTATGCGCCCCTCGATGCCGGAAGATACAGGCAAAGGTTTTACTCTGGCACAGAAAATGGTCGGGAAAGCTTGTGGGTTACCTGGAGTTCGCCCTGGAACTTCCTGTGAACCCATTATGACTACTGTTGGCTCTCAGGATACCACAGGGCCGATGACTCGCGATGAATTAAAAGAACTAGCTTGTCTGGGTTTCAATGCCGACTTAACCCTACAAACCTTCTGCCACACTGCAGCTTACCCGAAACCTGTAGATATTAAAACCCATAAAGAATTACCAGATTTCTTCTCCACTCGTGGTGGAGTAGCTTTACGTCCTGGGGATGGCATTATTCACTCTTGGTTAAACAGAATGTTATTACCTGATACAGTAGGTACTGGTGGTGACTCCCACACCCGTTTTCCTCTTGGTATTTCCTTCCCCGCAGGTTCGGGTTTAGTAGCCTTTGCCGCAGCATTGGGCGTCATGCCTCTAGATATGCCAGAATCAGTTTTGGTACGTTTCAGTGGCAAGTTACAACCAGGTGTAACCCTCAGAGATATTGTGAACGCTATTCCCTGGGTAGCCATGCAAGAAGGTAAACTCACTGTTGCCAAAGAAAACAAGAAAAATCTGTTCAACGGGCGCATTATGGAGATGGAGGGCTTACCCGACTTAAAGGTAGAACAAGCTTTTGAACTTACCGATGCTACCGCCGAACGTTCTTGTTCAGGAAGTACCATTAAACTCAGTGAGGAAACTGTAGCGGAATATTTACGTTCTAATATTGCCCTGCTAAAAAATATGGTAGCGCGAGGTTACAGTGATGCTCGTACTATCATGCGTCGTGTGGCTAAGATGGAACAGTGGTTAGCTAATCCCCAGTTAATGTCTGCAGATGAAGATGCAGATTATGCAGACATCATCGATGTCAACCTCAATGAAATTAAAGAACCTATAGTTGCAGCACCCAATGACCCCGACAACGTCAAATTAATGTCAGAATGTGCAGGAGATAGGGTAGATGAAGTCTTTATTGGGTCTTGCATGACTAATATCGGTCATTATCGCGCTGCGGCTAAAATCCTCGAAGGTGCAGGGGTAGTTAAAGGGCGATTATGGATCTGTCCTCCCACGCGCATGGATGAAAAGCAACTCCGCGAAGAAGGAGTTTATGGTATCTTTGCTGCTGCTGGTGCCCGTACTGAAATGCCTGGATGTTCTCTCTGTATGGGGAATCAAGCCCGTGTGGAAGATAATGCCACAGTCTTCTCTACTTCTACCCGTAACTTTAACAACCGCATGGGTAAAGGTGCACAGGTATATTTGGGTTCTGCTGAATTGGCTGCGGTCTGTGCTTTGTTAGGTAAAATTCCTACTGTTGAGGAATATATGGCGATTGTGAAGGAAAAAATTCAACCCTTTGAAGGGGATTTATATCGTTATCTGAATTTTGACCAAATTGCTGGTTTTGAAGATGAAGGTAGAGTAATTCCTTTGGAAGAAATGCCTAAGATTGAGGATATTTTAGGTATGCCTGTTTAACCTCTCCCCCAGCCCCTCTCCTACGAGGAGAGGGGAGCAAGATAGCTATAATCACAAAAGAAATGTTGTTAATTCAAGAAAAATGATTTATTTTACCTAATTTGATTTAGATCACGGCAAGCATAATGAATTCAAGACATCTTGAAGAAAGAATGAGAATTTGACAAGAAGTTTTGACTATGCTTTGTGATGAGATATATGTTGAGAATCACTTTCGAGAAACTGAAAAACTTGTAAGAGAGATTCCATCAGAAAAGATAGCCGCATGGCTACTTAATCATGGGTATTTTCCAGAGCAATATATATTACCACCTTCTTTTCAAGTTTCTAATTTTAATCTTCAGGATAAGCCATATACAGAAAAATTATCCAAGTTAAAAAGAAAACAGCTAATCAATATCTCACATCCAAAAACCCTTTTAACCTCAAGAATATTCAGCATTCAGCATCCACGTATTTATCATGATATTGTTTTTTATCTTAAAGAAAATTGGGAGGATGTGATCGATCATTTATTTGATAAGAAAAATAAAATATACTCGTATAGTTTTCCGATTTCTCTTACCAAGAAAAAAGAACCGAATTTAAGTAATTTACGTTCTGGAAGAATGATATATGAATGGTTAGCAATGGCTGAAAGAGATTTAATATTGGATGCAAAACATTATCAGTTCATTGCACGCACTGATATTACAAATTTTTATTCTTCTATATATACTCATAGCATTGCTTGGGCATTACACGGTCGAGAAAATGCACTTGAAGATAAAGAATATAATTATTTCGGTAATAAAATAGATAAACTAATACAATATGCCAATGATGGTAGAACAAATGGAATTTCAATTGGCTCGGTATTGAGTGATTTAATTGCAGAAATAATTTTATCAAGTATCGATATAAAAACTTCGAAACAATTGAAAGGCACTAATTTTTTAGCAGTTAGATTTAAAGATGATTATCGATTTCTTTGTGAGTCTGAATCTGATGCCCAACAAATACTCAAAGCGCTATCAATAAATCTTACAACTTATAACTTATCTATTAATGAGAATAAAACTTCCATCCAAAAATTACCTGATGGTCTTTACCGAAAACATGATAGAAAGTATTTTCCTTATAGTTTGAAAAACGAAAAAGAAATAACCTTTAAGTGTTTCGAGCATACCTTACTGATAGCTCTTGATATCCACCGCAATAATCCAGGAACTAGCATTTTAGAGAAATTTATCTCAGAATGCTTTATTAAAGATAAATCAAATAATCAAAGAAAACTAAAAGTTACTTTCTCGCAAGATAGCAAAAAGAGAATAAGGCAAATTAAGCAAGTAATTAGTTTACTTTTTTTAGTTAAAAGAGAGTCAGAAAAGCTTTTATGTCATGTTCTATCTATATCAGAACAACTCTATATTGATTGGAATCCTGAATATTCTAATTTAACACAATATTTAAAATCTACCATTAAAAATGAAATTTACAGAGCTTCGAAAAAAGGTTCTGTTTTTGAAACTGTATGGTTAATCTTCTTTTCTAGATATATGAGATTAGGAATAAGAGAAAATGAACTTAGTGAGTTATTAGAAGAATCAACTATAGAAGATAATCATTTTTATAAATCCATTTTAAATAGTAAACAAGAAATTTTTAAGAACACAGGTATACAACTTTTCAAAGCTCCTAGGCATTTTAAAAATGATCCAGAGTTTACTCTGGCTAAATATCTTGATATTTTTGATAGATCAGATATTGAATAATGAAAAATAGTATTTGATGAGATCAATAAAATTTCAAATAAGAAAAGTAAATTAGTAATCATGCTCCCCTCTCCTATTAGGAGAGGGGCTGGGGGAGAGGTCAAATGCAACCACGCAACATCATAATCGGACAAAAAGTATCGCCAGAAAAAATTAAAAGAGCCAAAGAATTACGGCAAAATATGACGCTAGCCGAAAAAATATTATGGGAGCATTTAAGAGCCAAACGCTTTAATGGTTTAAAATTTCGTCGTCAACAAATTATCGAAGGATTTATTGTAGATTTCTATTGTCACTCTCTCGGATTAGTAATCGAACTTGATGGAGAGATTCATAACAAGCAAAAAGAATATGATATAGAAAGAGATAAAATATTGTCATCAAAACAATTAACCATCTTACGCTTTACTAATCAACAAGTACCAGAAGATGTTGAATCAGTGTTAAACACAATAGCAAAAAAACAAGAAGACATAGAAAACTTAAGAGACTTGCAACAAGAAAAAGAATAATGAATTAAGCTAATGGAGTGATATTTGTATATTCCATCAATAACTCCTCATCAGTTAAATATTCTTTGGCTGTTTGAAGAGTCCAAAGTAGTTCAAACTTCATCAGATAATCTTTCCGCATGGAAAAAAGTTCGAGCAACACTTCTTTGAGACTTTATTCTGTATGAATCTTAGTAAGCAAAAGAGAGCTGCTACGCCTAACTTTTAGGGTGAGCTACACTAGGATAATTTAATATAAAATCACCATCAATGGCATTACCCCGAATTAAAGTCGCCAAAGATAAAGCAGAACTGGTTAGAAAATTATTGGATACCAAAGAAACCACCTCTGCTTTCCAAACCTATGCTGATATTCTGGTATTTGCTGCTAGTTTAGGCATCAAAAATCACAAAAAAGTTCCTCTCCGAGAAATATCCCAGAGTGAACCAGCACCAATTAGCTTAGACGTGTTTATCTCCCGTGGTTATGACTGGGTAATTAAATTGATTGCAGTGACTGATACTCAAGATCCGAAAATTCTCTCTGATTATGAACCTGATGCCGAAGCAACCAGAGTCAAAATCTTTGAAGAATATGCTAATGGCGGACTAGAAAGATTACGGGAAGAGTTGCGAGGAGCAGTAGACTATACTGAAAGGCTATTACTAATTTTAAATGCCGCAAGATTTCCCGAAGAAGAGATCGAAGAAGAATTTGATTTAAGTCGCTTCTTATAAGTAATTAACCAACCTCGTGTTACCTTATTAGACAAAACTAAAATTCAAATCTGCATTATGGAATTACCAACTGGGGATACACCCTTGTATAATCATCCTCTTCCTACAATAGAAAAATGGCTGACCAATTTAGGTTGTCAACAAAATCAGGAAAATCTTCACTGTTGGTATGTGGAAAAACCAACTTGGAAGGCAAAAATTTGTTTAGAAGTAGAAGAATTAACCGTAAACTATCTAGCAGCAGCAGCAGGAAAAGATCTGATGCGCTCTTTTAAATATTCTTTAAGCCGCCAAGATGTAGAAGATGCAGTGTTTTCAGGTCCTTAGTTCTGTAATTGTCACCAAAGATTACGGTTATTATCACTGTGTAAAGATAGATAAAGAAGATACATTAAGGTCAGATGGTAAAGAAATATTAATAAAGACTCTGACCTATGTTTGAACATTTTAATGAAAAGGCTATTAAAAGCGTTATTTTAGCGCAAGAAGAAGCTAGGAATACAGGATATAACTTGGTAGGGAGTGAGCATTTATTATTGGGACTCATGGGCGAGGGTTCATCGATCGCCGCGAAAACTCTAGCTAACCAAGGGCTGACAGTTCAACAGACGAGACAACGTATAGAAGCAACTGTCGGCAAAGGTGGCGGTTATAGTCCGCAGAATATTCCTTTTACCCCTAAAGTTAAAAGTATTTTTGAACAAGCTTTTACTGAAGCGCGCCATCTTAATGTCAATTATATTAGTCCAGAGCATATTTTACTCGCGATCGCGAATTTACCAGATACCCTAGCAGCTAGAATCCTGACCGATCAAAAAGTAGATCTCAAGCAGTTGCGAACTGAGATTCTTAAGGGTTTGGGTGAGAAAGAAGCAGTAGCTGCAGGAGAGAGAAAACAGTTTAATCCTTTTGGACTGGGAGACAAGTCTAGTTCTAAGCCCAGACTAGACGAATTCAGTACTAACTTAACTCAACTAGCAAGAGAAGAAAAAATCGATCCGGTTGTCGGTCGGCATCAAGAAATTGAAAGAACTGTTCAAATTTTAGGTCGTCGTACCAAAAATAACCCCGTCTTAGTTGGAGAACCAGGTGTGGGCAAAACTGCCATCGCCGAAGGTTTAGCCCAACGCATCGTCAAGGGAGAAGTTCCTGAGTTGATCCGTGATAAGGAAGTTATTAGCCTCGACATGAGTGCCTTACTCGCAGGAACTAAATTCCGTGGGGAATTTGAAGAGCGTCTCAAAACTATTGTCGAAGAAGTTAAAGCAGCAGGCAATATTATTTTGGTCATCGACGAAATCCATACTCTCATGGGTGCAGGTGCCATGGGCGGTGCGATGGATGCGGCTAATTTACTCAAACCCGCTTTAGCCAGGGGAGAACTACAATGTCTCGGTAGTACCACTCTTGATGAATATCGTCAGTATATTGAAAAAGATGCTGCTTTAGAACGTCGTTTTCAAAAAGTAGTAGTAGATGAGCCGACCGTAGAAGATGCGATCGCAATTTTGCAAGGTTTACAAAACACCTACGAAAATTACCACCAAGTTAAATATACCGACCAAGCAATCAAAGCTGCGGTTACTTTATCTCATCGGTTCATTAGCGATCGCTTTTTACCAGATAAGGCTATTGATTTAATCGATGAAGCTGGTTCTAAAATTCATTTGAGATATTCTCTGAAACAGAAATTGGCAGAGCCCGAAATTGAACCGATCAATCCTCAAGCCTTAACTCCCGTAGTCGATCAAGAAGAAATTGCCGAAATCGTGGCTGCTTGGACAGGAGTACCGGTAACCAAAACCGATCAGACAGAAGGCGAAAAATTAATCAATCTCGAAGCCGAGTTACATCAAAGAGTCATCGGTCAACACGAAGCAGTCAAAGCTGTATCCCTTGCCCTGCGCCGTTCTCGTTCAGGGATTGGTGATCCTAATCGTCCGATTGCTAGTTTCATCTTCTCCGGACCTACAGGAGTCGGTAAAACTGAACTGGCAAAATCCCTTGCAATTACAATGTTCGGTTCAGAAGAAGCCATGATTCGCGTCGATATGTCAGAATTTATGGAATCTCATACCGTATCGAAACTCATTGGTTCTCCTCCAGGATTTGTGGGTTATGACGAAGGAGGGCAATTAACCGAAGCCATTCGCCGTAAACCCTATTCGGTAATTCTGTTTGATGAAATAGAGAAAGCCCACCCCGATGTGTTCAATATCTTCTTGCAATTGCTAGATGATGGTCGTTTGACTGATGCCCAAGGAAGAGTGGTTAATTTCAAAAATACCATTATCATCATGACTTCTAACATTGGAGCCAAAGCTATTGAAAAAGGAGGAACAGGACTAGGTTTTGATTTAGTTACTGATCAAGCAGAAGCGGAGTATCAAAAAATACGGAGTCGTGTCAATGACGAATTGAAAAACTATTTCCGTCCCGAATTTCTCAACCGTCTTGATGAAGTGATTGTCTTCCGTCAACTCTCTAAACCAGAAGTTAGTCAAATTGCTGATATTTTACTCTCTGAAATTGCTCAACGCTTACAAGAACAACGGGAGATTACTCTCGAAGTAAGCCCAAATTTTAGAGAAAAAGTCATCACCGAAGGTTTCGATCCTGCTTATGGGGCTAGACCTTTGCGTCGTGCCATTATGAGATTGTTAGAAGATTCTCTAGCCGAAGCAATTCTTTCTGGTAAAGTTAATAATAGCGATCGCGCTTTGGTAGATGTGTCAGAAGATGGCAAGGTAATTGTCTCAGGCGTCACCAAGCCTATATTAGCTGAAGCCGTCCTTAATGGATAAATGATCGAGAGAATTCTTTTGTAGATACCTCTGCCGAGTAGTACTGGAACTAGGTATTACTCGGCTTTTTTATGGCTCATTCTGATAACTGGAGTTGGGAATATTGACGCGGTTTAGGAAAAATCATGAAAAAATGTAGATGATCTCTACAGACAAGATTAAAGAATTCTAGTTCAATGGACAATGAATACTGGTCAGGGAGACCTCGCCATAAAAGCGGTGCACCAAACTATACGGTGCTTGTACCCATCGCATTTGGGTATAAACGACCCCGCTGCGAAGGTAATTCCTCTGACTTAGTAAATTTTAAAAATGAGGTGTTTACAATGACTAAGACTAATATTGCCGAAAATCTACTGCTAGAAGATCTTAATCTTTTCGAAACTATCAAAGATGATGTAGGAAGCAAAGTAGTAGGTGGAGCACTCCCGTGTAACGAAGCAAGTAGACAAAGAGTCCTAGCAGGGTTACAAGCCAGTGGTCTGATAAACGCACAACAAGTGGCTACACTTTCACAAATACCCTTAGCCGATTTCTGTACGGATTTCGGCGAGTACTTAGAGGTGCAGCTTGGTGTTAAGGTTTTTAATGAGATTGAACCAGTAGTTTAGACTAAGGAAAAGACAAGGCCAGAAAACAGAGGCAGAATGAGTTACAAGTAGGGAGAAAATGAAAACACTAAGAAAATTCAGACTCTCCCTATGATGAAATATGCATCGAGATCGAAAATTCCGTCAAGAAACCTACTCAATTTTAGAAAAAGCCAAGGACGCAACCTTTAACCTCTACAATTACAAAAACTATACTTTTCAAACTAGACGCGGTTTAATTGCTTCTGCTTATCAAAACTTCAAAATATAATTTTTATTAAGAACTGAAACTATTGTATTAACAATCACCGTAAAGTAATTTTGGGTGAAGTTAAGGTGATCCTGGACAGTAGTAGCTACGAAAACAAGCAATACTGGATTAAGTGTCACGGACTTTATTATAATTTTAGCGATCGCTATTCTTCATAAATCTCACTTATTTTATTAAAATATGTTCTTAAATTGTTACAAATTTTATAAGGTTTGATGTTTACGCCATGGAGGTTGGGACATCATCCTCTGGGTTGGGCAAACAGTTATTATTGGCTGTCACGTCTTAAGTTCAAAATCTCGCGGTTGCAGAACGTGGGAATTCGTTATCAATATACAACACTTTTACTACTACAAAATTACGCTGCCGATTAGGGGGTTAGAAAATGAGTAAGCAAGCTAGTGCAACAATTAGCAGAGCTTCAGAGTTAAAATTCAATCCAGACAGTTTTGATTTAGCTGCCTATCTCCAGGCCAAAGGAGCGATCGCTGCAGTAATTCCCGCAGAGGTTAATGTCAGAACTCCAGAACAAATTATCAAAGAGCTGTTTGCCCTTCCCGCTCCTGATATTAGGGACTTATATATTAGGGCTTTTGGTGATAACAAACCTGTTGAGTTAACTAGTGGAGCCTCGACTGAGGATTTTCAGGTTATTATTCGCGCTGCCTATAAGCAGGTTTTTGGTAATGCTCATCTGATGGAAAGTGAGAGGGCGCTCGAAGCAGAATCCCAACTCTGTAGTGGTCGGATTTCGGTGATGGAGTTTATCCGTCAATTGGCTAAGTCTGACCATTATCGCAAATTATTCTTTGATAAATGTGCCAATGTACGCTTTATTGAGTTGAATTTTAAACATTTACTTGGTCGTGCTCCTGAAAATGCGGCGGAGATCTCAGAACATATCAAAATTATTGCTGAGGGTGGGTTTGAAGCAGAAATTGATTCCTATATTGATAGTGATGAATATTTTCAAAGTTTTGGCACAATTATCGTTCCTTATCATCGGATATTTGCGACCCAAACGGATAATGGATTAGTTGGGTTCACTCATTTATTTAAATTATTACAAGGTGCTTGTAGTAGCGATAAGTCTAACTCGATAGATGCTAGTTCTAAATTACAAAACTCTCTGTTTAGTAATCGTGCTAGCAATGTGAATTGGCTCTCTACGGTTCCTAAATCGGCTCCTAGTGTATCCCCCTTTGAGGTAAGTATCGCCGATATGGTAGATGAATTAGCAACGACCGTTGAAACAACAAAGCCTGTTGCTGAACCGACAACTTTCACTATTGCGGAGACACAAGATAAAGAATCAGCAGTCTTTACAGCGTGGAGAGCACAGTTTGAAGATCTGCTCGATGAAAAATTTGCGCCTGATCAGGCAGTAGAAACTCGGGCGCGTGAAGCAGGAAAAAATGCCAAAGCAGGCAGAAGATTTAATCCTCAAGGTTTTGATCTGGTATCTTATCTAAAGGAACGAGAAGCAGCAACAAAAGTCCCAATTACGGAAGCCAAAACTCAGCCTGAAGTAGCTAGTAAATATACAAGTGCTTTCCGCGATCGCGATATCGTAGAATTTGCTCAGAATAATTCGGTAGCAGATTTAGATCTTGTGGTCGAAGCTGCTTACAAGCAGGTCTTTGGGAATGCTTACGTCATGGAAAGTGAACGAGTAAGCGAAGCCGAATCCCAACTACGTAGTGGACGAATTTCTGTAATGGAATTTGTCCGTCAACTCGCAAAGTCAGATCATTATCGTACTCTTTTCTTCGAGCGTTGCACTAACTTAAGAGCGATTGAATTAAACTTCAAACATTTACTGGGTCGTGCGCCAGCAAATGGTTTGGAAATCTCAGAACATATTCAGATCATTGCTGAGGGCGGATTTGAGGCAGAAATTGACTCCTATCTTGATAGTGATGAATATTTCCAGAATTTCGGCACTAACATTGTTCCTTACTATCGCGGATATGATTCCCAAACTAGTAATAATTTAGCAGCCTATACTAATTCTTTTAGCATCCTACGAGGAGCTTGTAGTAGTGATAAATCAACCCTTGGTGGGACTGCTCCCATATTACAAAAATCCCTTCTAAGTAATAGTGCGAGCAAGATTAGTGATATTTCCTCAGTTCCCGAATCAGTAGCACGGGTATCACCTGTGGGAAAACTAGAGTTTCAATCACAAGCCTATTTCTTCCCTGACAGATTACAATTCCCCGACATGAATCTGGGAATTCCGGCCTATAAATCACCAGAATTTCTCGCTACTCGCGTTGCGAGAGTACAAACCGTGAAAACAGGAATTGCTTATCCCGTTCCTGATTATAATGAACCAACCAAATTATTCAATAGGTCTTCTGGTGAAGATCTGGCATTAGTTATAGCAGCGGCTTATAAGCAAGTTTTTGGCAATGTTCATCTGATGGAAAGTCAGCGACTAGTATCTGCTGAATCTCGCCTAATTGCTGGTCAACTCACTGTTAAAGAATTTGTGCGGGAATTAGCCAATTCTGAACTATATCGTGCTCTCTTCTTTGATAGCGTTTCTAACCTCAGAGCAATTGAACTGAACTTTAAACATTTACTAGGTCGGGCACCAGAAAATGCTGCCGAAATTTCCCAACATGTTGCTATTTTGGCAGAAAGTGGATTCGCGGCTGAAATTGATTCCTACCTTGATAGCGAGGAGTATCAAGAGAATTTTGGGGAAGATATAGTTCCCTATTATGTAGGTAGCAAAACTCAAACTGGTAAAACCCTTGCCGGATACACCAGGATATTCCAACTACTCAAAGGTAATTGTAGCAGCGATCGCTCTTTAACCGCTAGTAGCCGTCCCCAACTTCAAAGAACCATACTCAAAAATCAAGCAAGTAGCATAGCCTATAAAAGACTTGATTTCCAGGATGCTCCTCCAAAGCTTGAATTAACAAGCTTTGAATCCAATGGGTTCAATTTAGCAACTTACCTCCAGGAACAAGAAGCAGAAACGGCAAGAACAGCAGAACTAGAAGATGTGGTCGAGACTGTAGAGCCAGAAATTACTAGCAACTTTACCAATGCCTTCGCTGATATCAAACCAGTAGAATTTATCTTGGGTGCTAGTTCGGTTGAGGATCTAGATTCAATTATTGCCAATGCTTACAGACAAGTATTTGGTAATGCCTATCTGATGGAAAGTGAAAGATTACCCATCGCGGAATCTCAATTGCGTAAAGGCAATATTTCCGTACGAGAATTTGTCCGTCAATTAGCAACCTCAGACCGTTATCGTAGTTTATTCTTCGATAAATTTACCAACCTCAGAGCAATTGAACTGAACTTCAAGCATTTACTTGGTCGTGCCCCCGAAAGTTACCAAGAAATTTCTGAACATATCCAGATTATTGCCGCAGGTGGATTTACCGCAGAAATTAACTCCTATCTCGATAGTGACGAATATCAAACTGCTTTTGGGGAAAATATTGTTCCTTACTATCGTGGTTATGTCAGCCAAGTTGGGAATAATCTAATCGGATATACCAACTCCTACAAATTATTAAGAGGAGCTTCTACTAGCGATAAAGCTAGTCTTGGCGGTGCTGCTCCCAGACTACAATCTAATTTGATTAGAAATAGCGCAAGTCAGATTACTCCTCTAGCTGCTGTGCCCGATTATGCCAAAGAATTTAATCCTTTAGCAGTAAAAAGACCAGCTCCTAGCACAGAAGAGATTATTGCTAAAGCTCTTGGTTTACCTTACACCAAACCTGCTGTTAAGCCGGCATTTCCTGATATTCTCGATTCGGTAACTACTAAAAAAGCGCCACAAGTCAAAGATACTAATGATTTAATAGCTAAAGCTGTGGGATTGCCAGAGTACAAAGTGGTTGACCCGATTACTACTTATGTTAATCGTGAAGCTAAACCTATCAGCAAAGCTACAGAAGTTTACCAGCAATATGAAATTTTACGGAAAGAAAATCCTGTAGAATTTTTACCTCAAGCAATCAGCGATAATTATCTTAAAGCTGCCAATGGTAAAGAACCAGTGGTGCTGAATGGTAGTTCTGGGGCAGCTACTGACATAGTGATTGAAGCAGCTTATAAGCAAGTCTTTGGTAACGTTCACTTGATGGAAAGTCAGAGATTAACCGAAGCTGAATCTCAATTGCGCAATCGAGAAATTGATGTGGCTGAATTTGTCGGTAAATTAGCCAAATCAGAACTACATCGTTCTCTATTCTTCGATAATTGTTCTAATTTAAGAGCAATTGAATTGAACTTCAAACAGTTACTGGGTCGTGCCCCCGAAAGCGCCCAAGAAATCTCTCAGCATATTGCAATCCTGGCAGAAAATGGATATGAAGCAGAAATCGACTCCTATATCTATAGCGAAGAATATGTTGAGAATTTTGGTAGCGATATTGTTCCTTATGTTCGAGGATTTGATACTCAAACAGGAAGCAATGTAGCAGCCTATACCCATTCCTATGAACTATTTAGAGGAGCCAGTACAAGCGATCGCTCTACTGCTGTTGCCTCTGGTGCGAGATTGCAAACATCTCTGTTCACAGGTAATCCCAGCCAGATTCATCCTCTAACTACTGTGCCTACTGGTGCACCATCTATTTCACCATTCAAAAAAGTTGCTACCCCAGCTGCGACCGTTTCTAACAATGGTCAAGGTGACACTAATCAACATGCACCATTTACTCCTGCTGCGGCATCTGCTCCTGCTGAGGTTAGCACTAACCATCTCAATGCGATCGCGGATAATCAACCAGTAGAATTAATTACTTCTGGTTTTGGCGAGAATTTAGACTTGGTAATTAAAGCTGCTTATAAGCAAGTGTTTGGCAATGTGCATCTGATGGAAATTCAGAGATTAACCGAAGCTGAATCTCAACTTTGTGATGGCAGTATCAATGTTGGGGAATTTGTGGGTAAATTAGCTAAATCAGAACTATATCGCGAACTCTTCTTTAATAATTGTTCTAACTTAAGGGCAATTGAGCTTAACTTCAAGCATTTGCTTGGTCGTGCCCCTGCGAACTCCCAGGAAATTTCTGAACATATTACAATTTTGGCTGAGGGGGGATTTGATGCTGAAATCGATTCCTATATCTATAGCAACGAATATACCGAGAATTTTGGATTCAATATTGTGCCCTACTTCCGAGGATTTTCCACTCAACAGGGTAACAATATTGCAGGATATACCCATTCCTATGAACTATTAAGAGGAAGCAGTAGTAGCGACATCAACAATAATGGATCTAAATTACAAAGCTCTCTCCTAGCGAATAATCCCAGCACCATTACTCCCCTTTCCTGCTTTTTTGAGGAAGTTGAGCCTAAAGAAGAGCCTCCAGCTATCAAACCAGATTTCTTACCGAAATATGTTCCTCTTTATGAGCCTCTAGCAAAACCTGTGGGACCAAAAGCTATCACTTGGCAAACTCAATATAATGTCCTAGCAAATGCTAGTGCTGTTGAGTTTATTCCTGGTAGCTCCGCTCAAGATGCCGAAATCGTGATCAAAGCTCTGTACAAGCAAGTCTTGGGTAATGCTTATGTAATGGAAAGTGAGCGTTTCCCCGTTGCCGAATCTCAACTCAAACAAGGCAATATTAGTGTTCGCGAATTTGTGCGGATGCTGGCGAAATCAGAACTATATAAATCCCGTTTCATCGATAATTGCCCTCGTTATCGCGCTCATGAGCTTAACTTCAAACATCTTCTAGGGCGTGCTCCTGATAGCTACCAAGAAACTATCTATCACAGCAATATTTTAGATACTCAGGGTTACGAAGCAGATATTGATTCCTATCTCGATAGCGATGAATATCAAAATGCTTTTGGGGAAAATATCGTTCCTTACTACAGAGGTTACAAAACTCAAACTGGTAAGAATCTCTTGGGCTATACTAATATGTTCAAGATGTTACCTAGTATGTCCACTAGTGACAAAGCAGGGATGAGCGGTAATAGTCCTCGCTTGGCTCCAGCTTTGATTTATAAAAATTCTGGTGGTAGTCTACCGGTTCCCGATATCAATCAATTAATCAGAGATGCGCTCAAACCTAAAGCGGTTTCGGCTGATGATAGTGCAGCTATTTCTCAATTGAAACAAGAATGCGAGGAGCAATCTAAAGAGATTGATCGTCTTACTGCTCAGCTAAAAGAAATGGAAGCAATTTCTGGTTTTGCCTATACCAGTTCTTGGAAACCTGCGGTATCTAGTTCTGTTTCGATTACCACTAATACCCCTGGAGTTTGCATCATTCCTGGAAGTCTTCAAGAATGGCAAAATCGTTCTCAAGATCTAAAAGACCAAATCGCTGCTATTCAAGGGAAAATCTCCGAACGCAGAAGTTTAAATGCGATCGCTGAATCTCGGCTTAATAAATGGCGCACTCGTTTCTTTTAAGAGCTATTAGCTATAAGCTAGAACTCAAAAAAATTAGACAATAATATTAAACTCTCACTCTTACTAGTGGGAGTTTTTTTAGCTTGAGGATGAAGAAAATTATTAGAAAAGGTAAGAAGTAATGGTTATATAATTATGGTCATATATACTGCTTGATAAAATTAAACATCAATTATTAATTTATGTCTCCCAATCCTTTCCAAATTAAGCCAGTATCACCAGAATTTTTGGTAGGTAGACAATCGGAAATTGATCTTATGTTCGATCAGATTGTTAATAAGGCTCATTTGGCAATTTATGGAGGTTCAGGTATTGGTAAATCCTCATTACTAAAGTATGCTAGTTCTCCTCAAGCTTGGATTAATAAAGGTTTAGATTATTCTCAGGTAATTATAGTTGAATTGAATTGTCGGGGAATTAATCCTTTTACCCCCTCAGATTTCTGGCGAGAGGTCGTAACTAGTATTAAAAATAAAATTGAGCCTCATACAGAATTAGGGAACAAGACAGAACAAATATTAAAGCAGGAGATAATCAAAATTAATGATATCCGTCCAGTTTTAAGGGAAATTGGTATGCAAGAGAAGTTTCTTTTGTTATTATTAGATGATTTTGATGTCGCAGTACAAGAAAATCCCAGTTACTCTAAGTCAGACATAACTGGATTTTTGTATGAATTTCGTACTTTGGCAGTTCATCGTCAAGAAAGCATCTATTTATCTAGTGTTATTACCAGTTTTGATAGCCTTGATGAATTAGATTTACAACTAAGAGCTGAAGGTTCTCATTGGTATAATCATTATCTATTTAAATTATTAAAACCTTTCTCTCGACAAGAAGCAAGAGAGTTATTCTTTACCGAATCATCGCAATTATATATTCCTATTAATCCCGAATTAAGACCTGCTATTTTAGAAATTACCGACGGACATCCTGCTTTATTGCAAAATGCGGGGTTTCTTCTCTATTCCGTTTTAAGTGATGGCGAAATTATTGATAAAGATCAATTTATTGATACGTTTTACGCTCAAACCAGACATATTTTTCGGGGAATGTGGCGTACTTGTTCAAGTATAGAACAGGTTTTATTGATGTTAATTGCACTCAATAGTGTCGGAGGGCATTTAGATGCTAGAAAATACGTGATACGTGATTTAGATCGTACCTTTAGTCAACAACAACGGGAATTAATCAAATTAGAAGAAAGAGGAATTATTAGATCTCAAGCTGATGAGGACAAAACTATTTATTGTTTTGCTTCGAGTATGATGGAATGGTGGGCAATTCAAGAACTGCAAAATACGGATCTTGAACCAATAAAGGAAAGGGAAAAATTATTTAAAGGTTTAATTGGCCGTAGAGGATATGGTCAGATTAAGAAAATTGTTACAATGATTCAGCAAAACCCTGCCGTTGCAAAAAAAGTATTTCAAATTATTCGTAAGATTTTTATTGGCTTATGATAAAAAGTATTCCTAAATAACATTATGATTTTTATCTCAGACAAAAACACAAAGAAAGACACAAAGAATTTTATTGATTTTGACTTCTAACTTTTAACTTTTGTACAGACGTTGCATGCAACGTCTCTGCTGACTTTTGACTTAAACAATGACTGCTACTTCTTTCCCGAAAAATCCTTATATTATTGGTCGTCCCATACATGATTCTGACAATTTTTATGGACGGGAAGAAATTTTTCAATTTATAGAAGATAATTTACTCAATGAAGTCCAAGTTATTTTATTATTTGGTCAGAGACGTATTGGTAAATCTTCAATTATTAATCAAATTCCTCTAGCAGTAAAATTAGAAAATTTCGTTTTTATTCCTCTTTCTTTACAGGGAAAATCTCATAAATCTTTAGGTCAAGTTTTATTTGAGTTGGCTACAGATATCAGAGATAGCATTAATGATTATCTAGAAGCATCTGAAGTAGATATTACAATTCCTAAAGTTGAAAATTTCAAGCAGAATCATAAGATATTTGTTGAGCAATTTTTGGTGCAAATCTACGATATTTTAGAAGCCAGAAATCTAGTGTTGCTAATTGACGAATTTGATGTTTTAGAAGATACCAAAAAAGATAGTGCAATCAATCAATTTTTCCCTTACTTATATTCCATACTGCCCGAAACCAAACAACTATTTCTGATTCCTGTAGTAGGTAGAAAACTTGATGATATTCCAAGTTTGATAAGTTTGTTTAAAGAAGCCCCCTATAAACAAATAGGGATATTAGATAAGTACTATGCTAAACAATTAATTTGCCAGCCAACAAAGGGAATTTTAAATTTCGATGCTAATTCCATACAGGCAATTCTAGACTTGTCGGGAGGGCATCCCTATTTTATTCAGCTAATTTGTTTTACACTTTTTGGTCGTTTGCGACAAGAGCAAAAATATCATGTAAGTAGAGAAGATGTCACAGAAATTGTTGATAAAGCCATAGAACATGGAGAAGGAGGATTAGCTTGGTTTTATGCTGGTCTAACTATTCCAGAAAAATTAATTTTCTCTGTGGTCGCTGAGTTACAAGAGCATAAAAATACAGATCTTTGGCAATTTCTCAAACAGCAAAAAATAAGCAAGAAAGAATCTTTAGTTAATGCCTATGATCGATTATCATCTTGGGGATTTATTCAACAAGAATGGAAACAAATACCTAATCCAATTCAGATAGAGAAGATTACAGTGGAATTAGTACGTCATTGGTTGCTAAGACGTCATCCTGCTGAACAGGAAATCAGGACTTATAAGGAATTGTTGCGTGCTTATACTACCAAGATAATGCGTCGCTATCTTCCCAGTAGTGTAGCTGCTTTAACCTTAATAATTGGTGGATTTGGATGGTGGTATAGTCCTTGGGGACAGATTCAGCGAGTAAGATGGGAACTTACAGCGTTAAGTAATAGGACAAGCAATGACTATCGACAAAAGGCAGCATTAGCTTTTTCCAAAGATGGAAGTTTACAGCGAGCGATTGCTTCTGCTGAATCTATTATCGATTCATTTACTAAGACAAAAACTTTAATAACTATTTCTGAAAACTTTAGAATACTAGAAAATTTTTCTGATGCCGAGAAATCACTGGAAAGAGCTATTGCCGTTGCGCAACAAATTCCCCGTTCATCCGATAAAGTTCGTGCTTTAACAGCGATTTCTGAAATATATGTCACACTAGAAAGCTTTCCTAAAGCAGAGAAATCTCTGGAACTAGCAATTGCAGCTGCTGAATCTATTACCGATTCACGTCTCAAAGCCGAGGTTTTAATCGCAATCACTGAAACTTATGGCAAGCTTGAAAACTTCCCTCAGGTGGCTCAATCTTTAGAGCTTGCGATTGCTGCTGCTCAAGAGATTTCTGATTCACTTTTCAAGGCCGAGGTTATGACAGAGATTGCCGAAACCATTAGCAAAATAGAGAACTTTTCTGAAGCTGCTCAATCTCTAGAACTAGCGCGCACTACTGCGGTATCTATTACTGATTCATTGGACAAAGCTTGGGTTTTAATAAGCATTGCCGAAGCCTATAGCCAACTCAAGAATCCAGCAGCAGCCTCAGAAGTTTTGAAATCAGCCTTAGAAGTAACTATGCAAATAAATAATTCGAGATCCCAGTTCTTTGCCCTAATTGCGATCGCCGAAGCGATTGGCCAACTCAACCAGCCTCAACAAGCTAGCCAGGTCTTGGAACAAGCTATCACCGCTGCCAACCAGTTTGACAATTTATCTGCTAAAGCCGATGCTCTGATAGTGATCGCCGAAACCGCTGGCCAAATTGAAAACTTTCCTAAAGCTGCTAACTCTCTGGAATTAGCGCTCGCTACTGCTGATTCTATTACTGATTCATATAACAAAGCTCGGGT
>JAAUYH010089913.1_pt1 | contig 22694 bp, 23 predicted proteins | sample 7278061 | NCBI WGS metagenome assembly JAAUYH01 (sample SAMN14350203, study PRJNA611818) | marine sediment metagenome | isolation source: surface marine sediment (0.6m) | place: French Polynesia: Moorea | collected 2018-08 | reverse complement strand
CCGATTTAATCCAACGTCTGGCCGCACCGATTCCTCTAGTTTTTGAAATAGTATCAGACAAGGTATGGCGGGTTCCAAAATTCGCTAGTTTTCGAATATCTTTCTCAATGCGCTCAGCCGACGGGGCCGTGGCAATTTCTGTTAGAATCTTCGAAACTTCACTTTGTGCTGAAAGGAATCCAACAACAAATAGTAAAACAAGAGTAGGTGCTTTTTTCATTGTATATTGATTAGTTGCTATGAATTGAAAATTAAGGCTTAAAGTTACCATTATTTAAAAGAATACTTATATTAGGTACTTCAATAGTAAGGAGCCCATGAAAAAACTTATAGTATTTACCCTTCTTATTGTATCGTGCATAGGTTACTCGCAGCGTGATTCTACCGACGTATATCAAAGACCTAAATTTTGGGATAATGTACGGTTTGGTGGTGGTTTAGGATTAAGTTTTGGCCGCGATATTACTGTGATCAATATTTCACCAAGTGCCATTTATGATTTTCAAAATAACTTTGCCATGGGAATCGGCCTAGGCTATTTATATTCTAAAAATGGTGATTTAAGATCAAATGTTATTAGTCCGGGAGTACTGGCGCTCTACAATCCGGCTCAAGAAGTGCAGCTTTCCGCTGAGTTCGAGCAACTTTTTATCAACCAGGATTTTGGTAGTGACTCCAGAAGTTTTGACTATCCTGCCTTGTATTTAGGTGTTGCCTACAGAACGGGTTGGGCTTCTTTCGGTGTGCGTTACGATGTGCTCTTTGATGAAAGGGACAGCATCTTTGCATCGGCATGGTCACCGATTATAAGGGTCTATTTTTAATTAAAATGTAGTTTCATTCCTTCATGCGAAGATTTGAAGCCAAGTTTTTCATAAAATCGTATCGCTTCGGGTCTTTTCTTATCAGTAGTAAGTTGAACCAAATGAGCACCTCGTTCTTTAGCTCTGTTTATTGCCCATAGAATTAACTCTTCACCCAGCCCTCTACCACGTTGATCATCACGAATTCTAACCCCTTCTATTTGTGCTCTTATCCCCCCTTGATAGGTTAGATATTGAATAAAGCTTAATTGCAACGTTCCTATAAGTTCTTTATTAGCATTTTCTACAACAATCAATTCTTGATTTGGATCTTTATCGATAGCCTGAAAAGCTTTATAATACTTTGTAGGTAAAGGGTCTTTATAGTCCTCGCGAAGTTTGCCCAATTTATCACTAGCTATCATTTTAACTACTTCTGCCAAGTCGTCCTTTCTGGCCTTTCTAAATAACATTTAATAAATGGTTTTTAACTCGGTGATTAATTTTTCAAGCATGTGATCCGTGAAATCGAGATGCGTTACGATGCGAAGTTTGCCTTGCCCCATACCAACGATTAAAATTCCCCTATCTTTTAATTTCTTGACAAACTCTTGCTCATCAATGGCGTCTTGCACATTAAAAATCAGAATATTGGTTTCAACAGGCTCCACTTTTTTGATGTAGGGTAATGATTGTAACACTTCGGCAATTGCTTTCGCTTTTTTATGATCTTCAGTCAGCCTGCTAATATGATGCTCCAAAGCATAAATTCCAGCCGCCGCTATATAACCCACCTGACGCATTCCTCCCCCCAATCGTTTACGGATACGTACTGCTTCTTTGATATACGCTTTGCTACCTAATAACAAGGAACCTATGGGACAACCTAAGCCTTTTGAGAGGCATACTGAAATCGTATCAAAGAGCTCGCCGTAGTGCTTTGGTAATTGATTTTTGGCCACTAAGGCATTAAACAAACGAGCACCATCTAAGTGATACGCCAGATCATTCGTACTACAAACAGCCCTGATCTTCTTTAATTCTTCAATATCCCAGCAGGCACCGCCTCCTTTGTTTGTCGTATTCTCAACGGTTACCAACGAGGTAAACGCTTCGTAGATATGCTCTTTATTTTTTATATGCGCTCTTACCTGATCTGCAGTGAACATTCCTCTGTTCCCATCGATCAAATTACAGGCAACTCCTGAATTAGCGGCGGGGCCACCGCTTTCATAATTATACACATGTGCCCATTTGTCACAAATAATTTCATCACCGGGTTTCGTATGCAGCATAATAGCTGTTTGATTCGCCATGGTACCCGATGGGAAAAATAAGGCGGCTTCCATACCAAACATACCTGCTATTTTTTCCTGTAATTTATTTACAGTCGGGTCTGCACCAAAGACATCATCTCCGGCCTCGGCCTGCATCATCGCCGACAACATCTCTTTAGTTGGGAGCGTTACTGTATCGCTAATTAAATTAATCGTCATATTCTATAGATCATTCCATTCCAATCGGTGAACCGTCAGGAATTTTAGGTGCCATTGCCTTTTTAAACTTTGTAGGATCTGCGATGAAATTGGCAATGCTTCGTATTATAGTAGCATTATAGATCTTTTGATTACCAGTGGCTTTCTTAGACTTTAGGTATGTTGAAATAGCCTCCAACTTATTCATTACTAGCGCATTTACCTGTCCGTATGAATTCGTATGAGCAGCCAAGCCAAACAATTGATTTAACACTTCTTGATTTATTATATTTTGAAGTTCCTGGGCGTACGTATCTTTATGTGTTTTCTTAAAGGATACGTTTACAACTTCTTCAATGAGTTCATTTAGTCCTAATTGACTGTTATCAATGCTTTTATGCTGCACCAACCTGCTTGCTCTCTCTGGATGAAATAGTAGTTCTAAGGTAAGCTGAGTCGCTGTTTGTACCGCACCATATGGATCAAAGGCCACGCCATTTTTGCTTTTAAAGGATTCCCTACTCCTACCATAACCCATCGCGCGCGGAGGAAAAAGGTTGAACTTGTCTTTTGGTATTCCAATAGTCAGTGGATCAATTGTTTTTAGCAGAGATTTCAATGCTTTCCTTTCAGTCGCTCCGTCAACTCGCTTAACAATGGATGGTGAACTGCCGCGTACAGCGTACGAATAATCCAATCCACCGATCAATTTGACAACGGCCTCGGTTTGATAGCGATGGAAGAAATACAAAGGCACAAACACATCCTCTAAAACAGAATAGGGCTCTGAAATTTTAATATTATCAACCGAGAACCTGTTAATGGCATCGCCTCGTATTTCTAATACATTGTCGAGCTCGGCTGTGATATCTGAACCATTATCCCATAAATGCGCATAGGCGTGTGCACTTCCTTTCGGGCGTGCGTCCTGGTCAGAAATATAGCGCAATCCTTTGGCGAAGGCATCCTTCAGTATTTTTTGGAGACCTTCTTCTTCATCAGAAGCAAAATCCTGGTAGGCATAGGCAACGGTTACTTTATCCCATTCGCCAATGCCGACTCCATAGGCATCCGAAAAATCGATCCTGCCGTCTTTTAAAGATAATTTTGGATGTGGGTAGTCCATCACAGAAGCTCTTCTATTGGAACTTGCTGCAAAATTATGAGCAAAACCAAGCGTATGGCCAACTTCATGCGCAGACAACTGGCGAATTCTAGCCAAAGCCATTTCTAAGGCAAATTGATCATCGGTCACACCATTGGCATAGGGTGCCTGCAACGCCTGCGCGATGAGAAAATCCTGACGAATACGTAAGGAACCTAAACTCACATGTCCTTTAATTATTTCACCCGTTCTCGGGTCAGAAATACTACCCCCGTAACTCCATCCGCGCGTAGAGCGGTGCACCCATTGGATCATATTATAACGTAAATCCATCGGATCTGCATTTTCAGGCAACATTTTTACCTGAAAGGCATCTTTATAACCAATCGCTTCAAAGGCTTGATTCCACCATCGTGCTCCATCCAATAAAGCCGAACGAACAGGTTCTGGAGTACCCCTATCCAGATAATAAATTATGGGCTCTTTGGCTTCGCTAACGGTAGCTGAAGGGTCTTTTTTTTCAAGGCGATGACGATAAATAAACCGCTTCATAATAGACTCATTTACTGGAGTTGCATAATCCATATATGCCATCGGATAACCGCCACATCGCGGGTCAAAAACCCTCGGTTTATAATTGGCATCAGGCAGCTCTACAAATGAATGATGCTGATGAGAAGTTACCGCTGAAGCATCAGGCGCCACACTTCTGATATTGTATCCTTTTGGTTTTCCGGTGAAGGTAAGCATTACATCGAATTCCACATTCTTAGGAAATGCTTTTGTGCGTTCTAAATTGAAGGCACTTCTTGATTTATCTAATTTGTAAGTTCCTTGTTTATTACTGGATAGTCTATTAATGACGCCATGTGCATCCCGCATCAAAAAATCGGTAGCATCCACTAAATAATTTCCTTTGTGCTCTTTGGTAATTTTAAATCCGTGAAGCACAGATTTCGCAAAGGCCTCTTCTATGGATTTCCGCTCATCTGCATTATCTGTAAGTGCACGATAGCGTTTATTAGGTTGTATTAGCAATATCTTATTGCCTGCTTTTTGGAATTTTACGACGACGCCGTCACCTAACTGCCCTCGATCGAGGCCAATGTCATTTGAACCCAATCCCTCAGATAGTGAATGTACATATAAGAATTCGGTATCTAATTTGTCTATTACAAGATGGATCTTATCAGTACTTTCATCGTAATAAAAATCAAAATAACCCTTAAAAAGGGTAGTATTCTTTTCATTATCAAAGAATTGTGAAAATAGAAGGTTTGCAGAAATCAATAAGAGTAAGGTAAGTGTTCGTTGTTTCATAACAGGGAAAATTTCCATAAAACTATGAAAAATCACTCTAAGGTCCATCAGATTTTCTATTCTATTTTTTAAGCTTATTTTTGCGCTAATATGATTACACAAGATCAAATAAAAGATATTAATGAGCGTGTTGAAAAGCTCAAAGGCTATTTGAACATTGAACAGAAGCTTATCGAGATTTCCAATGAAGAGGAAAAATCGGCTGATCCGGACTTTTGGAGCGACCCAAAGCAGGCCGAAACGCTGATGAAATCGCTACGTTTTAAAAAGAAATGGGTGGAGGACTATGATACCGCTAAAACCGATAGTGAAGAACTGCAGATCTTATATGATTTCTATAAGGAAGGTGAGGCCAGTGAAGAAGAGATCATGGAATCGTATCACAAAACCACCACTTTTTTAGAAGAAATGGAATTCAAGAATATGCTTTCTGATGAAGGTGATGACTTGAATGCTGTACTTCAGATTACGGCTGGTGCCGGTGGTACCGAAAGCTGCGATTGGGCCTCTATGCTCATGCGAATGTATATGATGTGGGGACAGAAGCACGGTATGAAAATAAAAGAATTGAACTACCAGGAAGGTGACGTAGCCGGTATCAAAACCGTATCATTACAGTTTGATGGTGACTATGCATTTGGATGGCTAAAAGGTGAAAATGGTGTGCATCGTCTAGTGCGTATTTCACCATTTGACAGTAATGCCAAACGGCATACTTCTTTCGCTTCGGTCTATGTATATCCACTAGCTGATGATACGATTGAAATAGAAATCAATCCTGCCGATGTTGAGATTACCACGGCTCGCTCCAGTGGTGCAGGCGGTCAAAACGTAAATAAGGTAGAGACGAAGGTTCAATTAACCCATAAACCGACCGGGATTCAGATTTCTTGCTCAAATTCCCGTTCACAACATGATAACAGAGCAACTGCCCTACAGATGCTAAAATCTCAATTATATCAAATAGAGCTGGAAAAGCAACAAGAAGCCAGAGCAGATATAGAAGCCAGTAAACTAAAAAATGAATGGGGTAGTCAAATTCGCAATTATGTGATGCATCCGTACAAATTAGTCAAAGATGTACGTACAGCCGAAGAAACCGGAAATGTTGATGCTGTTATGGATGGTGAGATCGATGCATTTTTAAAAGCCTATTTAATGAGTCAAGGCCAAAAACAAGATTAGAAAATGAAAAAAATTGACACCATCATCTTCGACCTGGGAGGTGTGCTTATTGATTGGAATCCGAAATATGTTTATCGTGATGTTTTTAACGGTGATGAAGCTAAAGTCGATTGGTTTTTGAACACTATCTGCACGCATGAATGGAACGAAGAGCACGATGCAGGCCGTTTGATTGAGGAGGGCAATACCCTGCTCATTGAACAATTCCCAGAGCATGAAGCACTCATTCGAACCTATTATGAACGGTGGACAGAAATGCTGGGTGGGCCCATAAAAGAAGGCGTCGCTATATTAGAAAAATTAAAGCAGGTGAACAACCATCAATTATATGCCTTGACAAATTGGAGTGCCGAAACCTTCCCGGTGGCCATTGAACGTTATGATTTTTTACAATATTTCAAAGGTATAGTGGTTTCTGGGCGAGAGAAAACCAGAAAGCCATTTGCCGAAATCTATGAAATTATACTGAAGCGCTACAATTTATCCCCCAAAAGTTCGGTATTTATAGACGATAGTTTAAGAAATGTTGAAGGTGCCCGAGCAGCCGGTATTAATGCCATTCAATTTAAGAATAGCCAACAACTGACTAATGAATTGAATCATTTGGGAGTTCATTTTTAGGAATGCCATACGAGATCTTCAATCGCTTTACACCCCATTCTTTTGCTTTCTTAACATTAGTACCCATATAAATATCGATTTGATTGCGTTTACGGCGATGCATCTTATCCTTTACAAGATAAATACTGTCAAGACCTTCTATTTTTACAGGCGTATCACGCTTCAATCCTAATCGGATTAAATCCCTTGAAACGGCAATACATTTCATTCCCGGTTTTAAACTGTCTCCCCAGGCCGCAATATTGGGATTTGAGGATGTCTGATATCGTAATGAATTATAAGCGGTAGCTTTCACTTCTATTTCTTTCCAGACATATGGATCTTCTTCCCTTTTACAAGAAATAAGAAGAACTAAAAGCAATAAAAAACTGTAGACTTTCATTACTGTAAATCTACTAGTTTAAAGTGAAACCTATTCATCATGGTTTTTTGAGCCAGTCTATTGATGGCCTCTTCGGTTAGTTGTAATACACGAGGATACCCTCCGGTAACCCCACAGTCTCGCATTAGCACAATGAGTTCTCCTGAAGGTGTTAACTGTACTGTACCCGGGAGTACTGATGAAGTCAGGATGGTTTTTAGATTATTTTCTAACCGTTCTTCAAGTCGGTACCCCATCCTATTACTATTTTTTGAAATAGTAAATTCTTCAGTTTCTAAAATTTTTTTTTGTACTTCATCTAACCATTCATATTCAGGTGCTTTATAAACTTCGATACTCGTGTTCTCAAAATGACTTTTATTCACCTTTACCGAAGCGTACGAATGATTTTCTTCAATTAAGAAAGGTTCATAAAAGATTTCATCATCTTTTTGTAACCTATATTTTTTGGTGATTTCTTTAAAAAGACTTCTGCTGCCAAGTACTGGCTTATTTAAAAACCCACCGTGTACAGCAATATAGGCCCTTAAGCCATATTCGGGGTTGCTAAATTTTACAATACTATCTTTCTCTACCTTTACGGGATGATTGCATAGTAAGGTTTCATGATTTAAGATGGCATTTAAATCAGCTCCTGAAATGCAAATGGTGGTCTCTCTAGTAAATTGAAAAGTTCCGTTAAGAGTGACTTCAAGTACAGCATCATTTTTATCATTCCCTAGCATTAAATTCGCGAGTTTAGCTGAATAAAGGTCCATGGCTCCAGCAACAGGTACTCCATATTCTTTGTAATAAAACCGTCCTAAATCCTGAATTGAGGCATAAACACCTGGTTGCACTACTCTAAGCATTTAATACCTCGCTTTCTAATTTATAACGTTTATAAGAGGACAAATCGACTATTTCACTATGCATTTTAATATCAATAGGAACAAACTGTATTTTATCGCCAGGTTTTGCAAAACATGGTTCAGGGTTCTTGCGATCAAAAAAAGAAATGGGTGAATTGCCAATAATATTCCAACCTCCGGAACTTTGCTGCGGGTAGACTCCGGTTTGCGATCCGCCAATGCCAACAGCACCTTTTTCAACTGAGATTCTAGGATTCATTTTACGTGGGAAATGAAGTGCTTTGGGTAAACCTCCCAAGTATAAAAATCCGGGTAAAAAACCAATGAAAAAAACCGTATATTTTGGATTAGAATGGAGCCTAATAATTTCACTCTTTGAGAGCTCTTTTTCTTGCGAAATTTCCTCCAAATCAATTCCGAATTTTTCATCGTAGCACACCGGAATTTTCCAAAGCTTGGATTTTAATTTTTTTTGTGTATTTTGCTGCTGATAAAGCGCTTTCAGCGCTGAAAACTCACTATAAATATTTTCTATAGTTGTATAATAATTAATTGTTAACGAGTTATATGCAGAGATTACCTCAACTTTTTCTTTAGTATAGCTATTTAAAATAGATATTTTAAAATTCAGAATATCATTTAAGATATTTTCATCAATTTTTGCCGGCCATTCTATCAAAATCGCACGTTTTCCAAAGGGTTTATATGACAAATTATAACGTTCCAAGCTAAACGATTTTTATTCCTTTTTTTTGAAGTTCTTTCGAAGCATATTTTAACAGTTCAATTGCCTTCGGATTATCACCATGAAAACAAAAGGTTTCAGCCTCCATTCGCACTTCTACTCCATTGATGGTTTTGACCTTTTTTTCAAGGGTCATTTTTAATAAGTGCCTGACCAATTTTTCTTTATCTGTGATGACAGCATTTTCAGATTTTCGGGATACCAATGTCAGATCGGTATTGTAATTTCTATCCGCGAAAGCTTCGATTTTAATTTTTATCCCAGCCTTTTCAGCAAGGTGTTGTAGTATCGAATTATAAGGAACATATAGAAAAGCTTGAGGAGCCACATTTTTGACAGCATTAATGACTATTTCGGCATGAAAACTATCAATGGCCGCCAGGTTATACAAAGCACCGTGTGGTTTTATATGGTGTAGTGTTGTATTTTTCTCTTCACAAAGACGAATCACTAATTGAATCTGCTCTTCTATACTTTGCTGTAACTGGTTTAACGGCATTTCAAGTCGGATTCTACCAAAATTAGCTTTATCGGGAAACGAAGGATGTGCTCCGATTTTCACATGGTGCTTTAAAGCAAGGTCGATCACCTTTTTAATGGTTCTTTTACTTCCCGCATGACCTCCACAGGCTATTGAACAAGAAGAAATATACGGCATGAGTTCGCCCTCATTATTGAGACCTTCACCAAGGTCACAGTTTATGTCTATTTGATACGTATCCAAGTAATATTATTTTGAGGCCCTCCAGTGTGCGGGGCGACATCAGATGCTATTAAACACCTTAAAGATACTCTTTAATCCCAAAAAAATGGTGATTGCCCAAATTAGAAAGCCAATACCGTTTTGCGTTAAATTATTCTTATAGACTCCCAAAACAGAAGTTTTATTCATGATCCATAATAAAAACCCGGCAATGACCGGTAACAAAATACCGTTAGCTATCTGGGCGAACTTAATAACCTCGATTGATTTAATTCCCAGTGACGAAAAGAGTACTCCTAGAAAGAGTATAAACATCCATACTGCCCTGAATTTAGCAGATTTTAAGTTAGTATCCCATCCAAAACAGCCTCTGGCCGCATAGGCCGCCGCAAGTGGCGCTGTTATTGCGCTAGTAATGCCAGCAGCAAATAATCCTATCGCGAGAAAATATTTAGCATAACTTCCGAAAAGTGGTTCCAGTCCCTTAGCCAAATCTGCCGCATTCGTGATTTCGGCAGTTTGTATAGCCGAAGCCGAGATGATAATGGCCATTGAAACCGTCCCGCCGAGGATAACGGCTACGATAGTATCTTTTCTGGCAAAATGCAAGTCACTCTTTTTATTCCATTTCTCTTTTACCAGCGAAGCATGTAGAAACAAATTGTAGGGTACAACTGTTGTACCTATTAGTCCGATAATAGTCAAAATACTATCTCGAGGGAACTTTGGAATGAACAAACCCCTAAAAACCGTACTTATATCGGGCTTGGTAAGTATTGCAGTTACCAAAAACGCTATGCTCATTAAAATCACTAAAGAAACCAGTGCCTTTTCGAGCACCTTATAATTACCTATATAAAGCAATAAAAAGGCGATTACACCAATCGCCACGCTAAAAAAATTGATCGTTAATCCGTTTATTTTCAGGTCGCCAATAGTGAAGATCGTTTCTAAGCCTAATACACCTCCACTTATATTACCGGCCTCATAGGCTGCATTACCAATGACAATAGCCGAGAGGATTAGAATAATTGAAAGTGTTCGGAGTAAGGGGTTTCTGATTTCTGTTCGTATGACTTCAGACAATCCTTTTTGAGAAATTATCCCCAACCGGGCCGCCATTTCCTGTAGTACGATGGTGGCAATGACGGATAATACCATTGCCCATAACAGGGCATATCCGAAATTCACACCGGCCAGGGTACAAAGCGTCACCGTGCCCGGGCCGATAAAAGCCGCAGCAACCAATGGCCCGGGGCCAATATTTTTAAGGAATTTAAACACAGATTAACGATAGGCTATTCATCATCTCGAACGACGATTTGGAATCCATAAACCGATGGTTTTACATAGCTATGTTTTTCTTTTGCCTTTGTAAGTTCCAGTTTTTCTGTAATGGAAACGAAATACTCTGAAAGTTTGTCTAATATAGGATGCTGATCATTCGTATTAATTTCAACAGTATCGCCATTTCTAAGCTCTATGATGTAGTTATATCTCGGATTATCAGTGACTCTCGATAATTGCTTCCAGTTATCATTTATTGCAAATAATAAGCTACGATTCAATAGTTTATGGAGTGCTATTCTTTCATCTTTTTCCAAGACCCCCTCGAAGTCACCCGTAAATTCTTTCGTGTAAATTCTACCTTGATAGAATACCTGCCCTCCTCTATTGATCTCTAACGAAAATGACGGACAGGTACCAAAGCAGGTCGAACCGTGAAACGTGATCTTTTTATAGTCAACATAATCAACCTGATTTTCGCGGTCATAAAAAACAAACTCTTTCCTGTTAAAGAAAGGTGCATAGTCAAGCTTATAATGTACTTCCTGATCAAGATCGAGCTGTTCATCTAAAGGATAAATAATCAATCTATCTTCACTCAATGATTTAATCCTAAAATTGATCTTTTCCTCCCGATTGTCGGTACCGCCAACAGAATATTTCTCCTTAAATGTAAGGGCCTTATTCTTGAGTTCGTAGAATAGGGTATGCTTCTTGCCACCAAGATTATATCGAACGGAGTCTTTGTAAAACTTTATATAATCTAGGTTTTTGTTTACCCAATCAGTATTAGTAAGCAACGAGCTACTACTCTTTGACTGACTAAAGGCAGCCACAGAATAACACAGGAAAATTACTTTAATTAAAGCTTTCATCTAAAGAGTTAGTAGTAGGGAATCTCAAAATTAGCAAAAAATTACGTATAATAAAATTCATGACTGAAGATCAATATGTTAAATTAGCTCAACCATCCCTCTCTGTCAAGACTTCTATATTGAATCGCTTCAGAAATATGTGTGGACTGAATATCTTCTGATTGGTCTAAGTCAGATATCGTTCTGGCTACTTTTAAAATTCGGTCATAAGCTCTTGCAGAGAGGTTCAAGCGATCCATCGCTGCTTTTAGCAAGCTTTTAGACTCAATATTTAACCTACAGTATTTCCTGATCTGCTTAACCGACATCTGCGTATTATAATGCGTATTTTCGTCATTATTAAAGCGCCTTGTCTGAATTTGCCGTGCTCTTATTACGCGTCCGCGAATCACTTTACTGGATTCTCCCTTGATCTCTTCTGACAATTTTTCGAAAGGTACGGGTTGCACTTCTATGTGGATGTCTATGCGATCTAACAGTGGCCCAGAAACCTTACTTAGATAGCGCTGCATTTCGGCTGGGCTTGAAGTAACATGGCCTTCTGTATCATTAAAATAACCGCTGGGGCTAGGATTCATGCTGGCCACCAACATAAAGGAAGAAGGATAAGTTACCGTAAATTTAGCTCTTGAAATCGTCACTTCACGATCTTCCAATGGCTGGCGCATCACTTCCAAAACCGTACGTTTAAACTCGGGAAGTTCATCTAAAAATAAAACGCCATTATGTGACAGCGATATTTCTCCGGGCTGTGGATAGGTGCCTCCTCCTACCAAAGCGACATCAGAAATTGTATGATGCGGTGATCGAAAAGGGCGCTGACTCATCAGTCCTGAATGCGCTTTAATTCTACCCACTACAGAATGTATTTTAGTGGTTTCTAACGCTTCATGAAGTGTCATAGGTGGCAGAATACTCGGTAAACGTTTTGCCAACATCGTTTTTCCCGACCCAGGGGGACCGATTAAAATAATATTATGCCCTCCTGCAGCAGCAATTTCCATACATCGTTTGATTGATTCCTGGCCTTTAACTTCAGAGAAATCGAATTCGGGGTTTTCCAGACTATCATGAAATTCCTTTCGTGTATCTACTTTAAGAGGTTCTAGTGGTGAATTTTCTTCAAAAAAGTCAATGACTTCTTTAATAGTAGTAACTCCATAAACATCGAGGTCATTGACAATAGCAGCTTCCTTGGCATTCTGCTCGGGTAGAATAAATCCTTTAAACCCTTCTTCTCGAGCTTGAATAGCAATAGGCAAAGCACCTTTTATGGGCTGCAGGCTTCCATCCAATGAAAGCTCTCCCATGATTATGTACTCTTGAATGTGCTGACCTTTTATTTGTGAAGACGCTTGTAGAATTCCTATGGCTAAGGTCAGATCGTATGCCGAGCCTTCTTTACGTAAGTCGGCAGGCGCCATATTGATCGTTATCTTTTTCCCGGGAATTTTATATCCATTGTTCTGAAGTGCAGCGGCGATGCGATAATTGCTTTCCTTGATGGCATTATCAGGCAGGCCAACCAGATGATAACCAATCCCCTTATCAACATTTACTTCCACAGTAATTGTAGTCGCCTCTACGCCGAAAACTGCACCGCCATGCACTTTTACCAGCATTCTTTTCTTTTATTGCAACTAAAATTAAAATTCAGGACTGACAATCTTTGGCAGTTGAGGAATATATTATGAACTCTATGGGCTTATTGCTTTAGGCGAAATGCCAATAAAAAAGTCAGAGATATAAAAGTCAATAAAGCGAAAAAACTCAGTTTTAAACTAGAAATGTCTGCAAGATATCCGAGTAGCACCGGGCCCACTAAAAATCCGAAAAAACCTACACCCGAAATAAAAGATATGCTCTGGGAGGATGGTATTCCGTCGGTTCTTCCGGCGAGTCGAAACAATTCAGGAATGACTACCGAGAGACCCAAGCCCACAAAACCAAACCCTATGATGACAAATACAGGATGTACAAGTAGGACTAGCACAAATCCTATAATACCGATTATCGTTCCAATCAAAATAATGGTTTTTGCTCCCAAATTCTTACTGATCGCATCGCCAAAAAAGCGACCTAAAGCCATCGTAGCAGAAAAAGCTGTGAAGCCTAGGCCTATCCAAGAGAATTTCGCCAAAGACACTTTTTCCAGATATAAAGCACTCCAATCCACAATAGCGCCTTCGCTAGCCATTACAAAAAAAGCCATGAAAGCCAGCACGACTAATGGCTTAAAATTCTTGAAGCGAATCTTGTCAATCTCATTTTTCTTCGCTTCAATGCGATAATAGTACCTAATAAATAATACATTAATTATCAATACAATTAAGATTACTACCAGTAGGTGGTAGATAGGAATGCTGGTGTCCTTTAAAAACAGACCACCTATGCCCGCACTTAGCAATCCGCCGAGGCTAAAAAATCCGTGATTGGCAGACATAATATGGACATCATCTTCCTTTTCAATTTCAGTTACAAGCGTGTTCATGGCAACATCGGTAAAGCCAATGAATGCCCCCACAATAAACATTCCGATACAAAACCAATGATACTGTAATGTTGTGAAAGGTATAATAAATGTAAAAATAGCTATTAAAACACCTAAAGCAGTCGCCTTACCTACTCCGATATAGTCCATAACTTTAGGAGCCAGTGCTATAAATAGTAAGGTACCTAAAGCCATATAAAAAATAGCTATTCCCAATTCGCCTTCATTAATACCTAAGCGCTTAGTGATCGTAGGTATATAAATCGCCCAGGTACCCACTAGCACATTTAGTGTTGCGAATACAAAGGCAGGCGCAAAATAGCGGCCTTTCGATAAAATCAATTTTAAGGATTCCATGGTTAATTGAATGTCGAAAATAGCAATTAAAAATTAGTCCTGAAAAATGTTTAATTGTTTACATTTGTATATAAGCTTTCTTTTTATGTCACAAATTTCCATAGCGTATGAAACTGGTCTCGCTTTCGCGGAAAAAATGGATGCAAACGACCCCTTAAAAGACTACCGGTACCAGTTCCATATACCAAAGGATAAAAATGGCGAAGACTGGCTCTACTTTACGGGAAATTCCCTAGGACTTCAACCAAAAATCACGCAACAATATATTCAGCAGGAATTGGATGATTGGGCCAATTTGGGCGTTGAAGGGCATTTTGAAGCTCGAAATCCGTGGATGCCTTACCACGAGTTTTTGACGGAAAGCATGGCTAAAGTAGTCGGGGCAAAACCTATTGAAGTGGTGGTAATGAACACCTTGACCACAAACCTTCATTTGTTAATGGTGTCATTCTACAGGCCTGCAAAAATTAAACATAAAATTCTTATTGAAAGTGATGCGTTTCCGTCTGACCGCTATGCAGTAGAGTCGCAATTACGATTTCATGGATTCGACCCTGAAGATAGTTTGATAGAATGGAAACCTAGAGCAGGTGAAGAATTATTGCATCTGGAAGATTTAGAAGCAATTCTTGAAAAACAAGGTAATGAAATTGCGCTGCTGCTGATAGGTGGTGTGAACTATTATACGGGTCAATATTTTGACCTGAAACGAATTGCAGAATTAGGTCACGAAAAGGGATGCATGGTAGGAATCGACCTAGCGCACGGTGCGGGAAATATCGTGCCCGATCTTCACCGATCAGGGGTGGATTTCGCCGCTTGGTGCACTTATAAATATTTAAATTCAGGACCGGGTAGTCTTGCAGGACTATTTGTTCATGAACGACACGCACATGCTAAAGACATCCCCCGCTTTGCCGGATGGTGGAATCATAATGCAACCACAAGATTTAATATGCGCCAGCCCTTTGATGTGATGGCAGGGGCCGAAGGCTGGCAATTAAGTAATCCGCCAATTCTCTCTATGGCGGCAATCAGGGCTTCGTTAGACTTGTTCAATGAAGTAGGCATGGAAGCCTTACGAAAGAAATCGGTAAAACTAACAGGGTATTTTGAGTTTCTGATTCATCAAATTGATACGGATCGGATTAAAATAATTACACCGGCAAATCCTGAAGAACGCGGATGCCAATTATCCATACAAGTTAAGAATGCGGATAAATCATTACATAAAAAATTACACAACGCCCATGTCATTACTGATTGGCGTGAACCCGATGTGATTCGTTGTGCACCGGTACCGTTTTATAATTCATTTTCAGATGTCTATAAAATGGTAGAAATATTAAAAGCACTTTTAAATGAGTGAAAAAGATACTATACTTATTATTGGTGCCGGACTTTGCGGCTCGCTACTCGCCTTACGCCTGGCGCAACGAGGTTACAGGGTGACCGTTTATGAAAGTCGACCAGATTTGCGAATTACAGATATTTCTGCAGGGCGTTCCATAAATCTGGCCTTATCAGATAGAGGGTTTAAAGCCCTGCGATTAGCTGGTGTTGAGGAGAAAGCAAGAGAAATTTGCATTCCAATGATCGGGCGTTTGATTCACGATGTACATGGCGATACATTCCCGTCAAATTATTCTGGACGACAAGGAGATTACATTAATTCGATCTCAAGAGGTGACCTCAATGGCTTGTTACTTACTGAAGCAGATAAATTCGATAATTTAACTATCCATTTCAATACTGAATGTTTGGGTGTAGATTTAGATACCAACGCTGTCACATTTAAAAATAAAGTTTCTAAAGAAGAATTTGAGGTGAAATCAGCCGTGGTCTTCGGAACTGACGGAGCAGGATCGGCACTGCGTAAAAGCTATTACTTAGAACGAAAGTTTTTATTCAGTTACTCTCAGATTTTTTTAACACATGGTTATAAAGAATTGGAAATCCCGCCATCAAAAGATGGTAAGCACTTAATTAGCAAAGACCATTTACACATCTGGCCCCGAAGGGATTATATGCTCATTGCCTTACCTAATTTAGATGGCAGTTTTACGGTGACACTTTTTTTAAGTTATGACGAAGGCGAATACAATTTTAATAACCTGACAACAGCAGAGAAAATAAAGGAATTTTTTGAAGAGCAGTTTCCTGATGCACTAGCACTTATTCCCGATATTGCTTCCGAGTTTTTTAACAATCCTACTGGACCCTTAGGAACCATAAAGTGTTCACCCTGGCATTATAAAAATCAAACCCTTCTTATGGGGGATGCTGCTCATGCTATTGTACCGTTTTACGGACAAGGAATGAATGCCTCTTTTGAAGATGTCACCATTTTTGATGCAATTTTAGAGCAGTATGAAGGTGACTGGGAGCTCATCTTTAAAACATTTGAAAAACAACGTAAAATAGATACCGATGCTATCGCTGATCTCGCTGTGGATAATTATTATGAAATGCGCGATCACGTGGCAAACCCGCTATTTAAAGAAAAGCGTAAGTTAGAGATGGCTTTTGAGGAAAATTTTCCCGAAGACTATTCCTCAAAATACTCCATGGTGACTTTTAATGAGGAACTACCATATCATAAAGCCATGATCAAAGGACGAGCACAAGATAAAGCCATTTTAAATATGATCGCAGATGATGAAATCGATATAAAAGATGATTTGAAGACATTATTAAATAAGGTACAGGAAGAGACCGATGAGCTATTAGAAGAAGATAAAATTGCAGGATTAAAATAACATTATGAGTGATAAAGTAACCCCCAGAGGTGCCTATCCACACACGAAACGTGTTGGGGATTTCATTTTTGTTTCCGGTACCAGTTCTCGAAGACCGGATAATACCATTGCCGGCGTGGAGATTATAGATGAAATGGGTACCAAAAGACTAGATATCATTGAACAAACCCGAGAAGTACTAAAAAACATTGAAAAAAATCTGGCTAAAGAGGGTGCTGCACTCAGCGATGTGGTTGATGTCACTTCTTTCCTGGTAAATATGAATGACTTTGCCGGCTATAATAAAGCCTATGCCGAATTTTTTGATAAGGAAACTGGTCCGGCGCGAACAACAGTTGCAGTACACCAATTACCACACCCAGATTTAGTTGTAGAAATTAAAGTGATGGCCTACAAAAAATAATGAACATCCAAAACTACATCAACGGGCAATATGTGGATCCAGTCAATAACAAATGGCTTGATAATTATTGCCCGGCTAACGGTGAAATATATGGGCAAATACCTGACTCTACAAAAGAAGATGTAGAAGTTGCATACATTGCGGCTAGAACCGCCTTTTCTGAGTGGTCTAATACAACTTTAGACGAAAGAAATCGGGTACTGCTGCGTATTTCTGAGGATATAGAGAAAAATCTTGATCGCTTGGCGGAAGCCGAAAGCAAGGACAATGGCAAACCTATCTGGCTGGCGAAGGCAGTTGATATTCCAAGAGCTGCAAGTAATTTTCGGTTTTTCGCAAATGCCATCACACAATTTGCCAGTGAAAGCCATGAAAGTGTAGGTCAAAATGCCATTAACTACACCCTGCGACAACCGATTGGAGTGGTAGGTTGTATTTCACCATGGAACCTTCCACTCTATCTTTTTACCTGGAAGATTGCTCCGGCCATAGCAGCAGGAAATTGCGTTGTTGCGAAACCCAGCGAAATCACCCCTATGACCGCTTATTTATTGGGTGAGATCTGTACCAATGCAGGATTACCTAAAGGCGTTTTAAATATCATACATGGATTAGGAAATACAGCCGGACAAGCGATAATAGAACATCCTGATATTAAAGCCATATCCTTTACGGGAGGCACGGCCACAGGTGCTCATATTGCAAGGGTGGCAGCGCCACTATTTAAAAAATTATCCTTGGAGTTAGGTGGGAAAAATCCGAATATCATTTTTGCTGATTGCGATTATGAGGATATGTTAGACACCACAGTGCGATCTTCTTTTGCAAATCAAGGACAGATCTGCCTATGCGGAAGTCGTATTTTCATTGAAGAACCGATTTACGAAAAGTTTAGGGCTGATTTTGTCAAAAGAGTCAAAGAACTGAAAATTGGCCATCCGTCTGATCCAGGTACAAAGGTTGGCGCCCTCGTTTCCAAACCACATCTGGAAAAAGTGCTGAGCTATGTGGATATTGCGAAAGAAGAAAAAGGTAAAATCTTATGTGGTGGTAAAGCAGTAAGCCTCCCAGACTATGAAAATGGTTACTATATGGAACCCACAATTATTGAGGTAAAAACGGATGAATGCCGTGTAAACCAAGAGGAAATTTTTGGCCCCATAGTTACCATAATGCCTTTCAAGACTGAACAAGAAGTGCTGGAAATGGCGAATAAGGTGAAGTATGGATTATCATCCACAGTCTGGACCAACGACTTGAAGCGTACCATGCGACTCACAAAAGAATTGCAAGCAGGCATTGTTTGGGTAAATACCTGGATGCTGCGTGATCTCCGAACACCTTTTGGAGGTGTTAAGGACTCGGGTGTCGGCCGGGAAGGCGGATTTGAAGCCCTGCGATTCTTTACCGAACCAAAAAATATATGTATAAAATATTGATCAATGCGTAGAAAAATATCCATCTTTTTGATAACCCTATTCTGTCTAAGTTTTTCTTCTGCTCAAGTCGACCATCAATGGAACCAAATCGAAAAAGAATCGTATAGTATTAACTATCCATCAAATTGGCAATTAGACACTTCAGGCAGAAATAAAACTGAATTTATTATCCTTTCAAAACGTGAGGAAAATGATCCATTTAGAGAAAATGTTAATCTGATTATTCAGGATTTATCGAATCATATTATGAATTTGGAGTCTTTTGTTAAACTATCGGAAGATGTAATAAAACAGACGCCTTCTGCTACAATAATTGAAAGTAAAAAGATCGAGAATGATGGTAGGACCTACCATCAAATTATTTGGAAAGGATTTATCAGCAAACAGATATTGAAATTTAAACAATTGTTTTTTATCAAAAATAACAGGGCCTATACTCTTACATTAACAGGCCGGGAAAAAGAATTTGAAAATTATCTCCCAATTGGAGATAAGATTTTAACAAGTTTTATATTAAAATAAATGAACCTAAACTTATCAAAAAGAAATGCTTTGGTGTGTGGAAGCACTCAGGGAATTGGAAAAGCCTCCGCCATTGCTTTGGCAGATCTCGGAGCAAATGTGACACTGCTTGCCAGAAATGAAGAGAAACTTAAAGAAGTCATTGCAGAACTTCCAACTAAATACCAAGATCATGGATATATAGTTGCCGATTTTACCCATCCCAAGGAAGTAGGCCAGAAAGTTGCTGAACAGCTGAAAAGAGTTGGCACCTACCATATTTTAGTAAATAATACTGGTGGACCGGCCGGTGGGCCTATATTTTCAGCAGCCGTCGATGAATTCGAAAATGCGTTTACGCAGCATTTAAAATGTAATCATATCCTGGCCCAGACGGTCGTACCAGGAATGAAAGAAGCAGATTTCGGTAGAATCATCAATATTATTTCTACATCAGTTAAACAGCCATTAGACGGTTTGGGCGTAAGCAATACCATACGTGGTGCTGTCGCCAACTGGAGTAAGACCTTAGCGAATGAGCTGGGCGAATTTGGTATCACCGTAAATAACATATTACCCGGAGCAACATCCACCGTACGACTCAGTGAAATCATTAAAAATAAAGCCGAAAAAACAGGAAAATCGGTTGAAGAGATCTCCCGGGCGATGAAAAATAGTATTCCTGCTAAACGTTTTGCCCAACCCGGTGAAATCGCCAATGCCGTGGCTTTTCTTGCCAGTGAAGCAGCAAGCTATATTAATGGAATTAACGTTCCCGTTGATGGTGGAAGAACAAAATCTTTGTAACTTTATATCAATAATTGAGTATAATTCGTCATTATTCGAAGGCATGAGCCCTTCGAACATTGTTGTAATCTTATAAAATTAGGCAATTGAAAAGGTAAATCAGGATTTACTTCAAAATGACGTCATAAATTAATAATTATGAATTTAGTATCACCCATAAATTTTAAGGAATGGATCGAAGAAAACCGTCATTTATTAAAACCTCCTGTAGGCAATAAAGTGGTTTGGAAAGACGGAGATTTTATAGTCATGGTGGTAGGCGGCCCAAATAGTAGAAAGGATTACCATTACAATGAAACCCCTGAGTTTTTTTATCAGATTGAAGGTGATATAGTATTGAAAGTCATTGATAAAGGAACACCAAAGGATATTCATATCCGTGAAGGTGAAATTTTCTTGTTGCCGCCAAAAGTTCCTCATTCCCCGCAACGAGGTGCCAATACCGTTGGATTGGTCATCGAATATCCTCGAGAAAAAGGCGTTCAGGATGCTTTGCTCTGGTTTTGTGAAAATTGTACGACGAAGCTATATGAAGAGGACTTTACACTGGAGAACATTGAAACCGATATGCCCAAGATCTTTGATAATTATTATAGCAATAACGAAAAGCGCACTTGTCCGAATTGTAGTGCCATAATGGAACCTCCGAAAAAAGTTCAATTGGAGCATGACTGATGCTTCCAAGGATAGCTTTTACAGGCAAGGTTTTATGAAAACCTTGGGAGCGAAACTAGTTTCAATTGAAAAAGGACTGGTGAAGCTCGAATGTAATTTTCATAAAAAACTCACACAACAACATGGCTATTTTCATGCCGGGGTTTTAACGAGTTTAGCGGATGTGGCTTGCGGTTATGCAGCTCATTCAATGATGCCGGCAGGATCTGAGGTATTAAGTGTAGAATTTAAAACTAATTTCATTCGTCCGGCCAAAGCAGCTAAAATTATCGCCACCGGTGAAGTTATTAAAAGTGGTAAAACGCTGACATTTTGTGAAGCTAAAGTAACAGATGAAACTGAAGAAGTTATTTTTGCTACCATGCAGGCAACAATGATTTGTTTGAAAAAATAATAAATATATCGTTATAAACGCATTTGATTTACGATAAAAATTAAGAATGAGTAAAAGAAAACTTAGAATAAACGGACATTCGCATTTACTTCCTTACCCGGAAGAGATCCCTCAATTTATGAAGGACAAAGGTATCTTTTGGGTAGATAAGGATCGGAAGTTTATGCTTCAAAAAGATTGGAGCCGCCCGGTAACTGATTCCAGTTTCTTCCTGGACGAGAAGTTAGAATGGATGGATCGCTTCAATATTGATCATGCCGTTGTTCTAAATCTTTCTCAACTCTATGGCAATGGGCTTCGCCTGGAGGAAATGAAACAGGCCTTGCGTTTTCAGAATGATTTTAATGCACGCATTCAGCATGATAACCCCAGTAAGTTCACTTGTGGATTTGTAGTTCATCCCGGATTTGTAAGAGGGGCCTGCTGGGAAATTGAACGCTGCGTGGAAACATTAGGCATGAATTTATTGTGTTTACCCACGCATTACATGGACACTATTGGTACCTGGCGCTGCATTTTCGATGAAGAGAATGAACCCATTTTTGAATTAGCTGACAAATATAACCTGGCAGTTGAAATTCACCCATACGATGGCGAAAAGTTTATCAAATTAGAAAATACATCCTGGCGCTTTCATTTAATATGGATGCTGGCACAATGCGCAGACGCCTACCATTTTCTAACCTTAAACGGCTATTATGAAAAGTATAAAAATATGCGCGTCTGCTTCGCACATGGTGGTCAATTAGCGCAGATTAATTTAGGCAGGCGAATTCAAGGCTTTGATGGGCGACCTGATCTGTTTGAAGGAAAAGAACATCCGCGAAAAGCTGTGGGACATAAAAACATCTTCTTTGACACCTTAGTACATGACACCGGTTCTTTGAAATTATTGATTGAAAATCAAACCTCTAAACAAGTTTTAATCGGATTAGACGACCCTTATCCTCTCGGTGAAATGGAGAGCACGCCACAATCTTCTTATCCCGGTAAAATATTAGACTTAGCAATCGATAGAAATATCATTTCTGAAACCGAAAAAGATGCTATGTGGGAAGATAATGTACTGCAATGGCTTTTTGGTGAAGATGAGCAAGCCAAACAAGCATTGGTAGCTAAAATTTTGGTAAATGAAAAAACCCTCAACTAGCAAGGGGCTTTATGTACGCACGTATTATTGAAGCTATTAATAATCTATTCGATTACTCAACCACAAACCTATAAATTCCGTCTTCATCTGAATTTGCTATTGAAGTCGTCAATTCTAAACTTCCTTGTGTCGCACTTCCGTTTAAAGTAAATAGAATTGCATGTTTGTTTCCATTACCAATTATTACATCGGGCTTCAACGCATACACCCCGGGTTCTGATAATTTTATGCCCAAGCTGCTGGTAAAATTATCATTGCTTCCATTATAGAAACTTAAAATATTAAAAAAAGGGTTCTCACTACTATACTCAATCATACCGTCAGGGGCCTGAACACTTTCAATAAAAATCGGAACCTCCTCATTTT
>JAAUYH010046056.1_pt1 | contig 22698 bp, 15 predicted proteins | sample 7278061 | NCBI WGS metagenome assembly JAAUYH01 (sample SAMN14350203, study PRJNA611818) | marine sediment metagenome | isolation source: surface marine sediment (0.6m) | place: French Polynesia: Moorea | collected 2018-08 | reverse complement strand
TTTGCTGGGGGGAAGCGGGTGAACCTAATTTTTCCGACAACTGCTGACCCAGTTGGGTCATTACTTTTTCAACGAACTCGTGTTCTAAATTCTGGATGTCAATTTCACCCAGGTCAATGTCCAACCTATCGATTCTAAGAATAGCGTCTGGATTGCTGAATTGGTTGCAACAAGCATCAATTAGAGGAACAACTTTACTGCGATAGAGGGCGCTGAGCCGGTTTTGGAGTTCAATCGCTTGGATTTGAGAGTCTACCCGCAGCTCTAAGATTTGTTGCTTGATAATATGCCGTTGTTGGGACATCAATTCACCACAAAACTTTCTCCGATCACCATATACCCAATCAAAGCGGGAAACTCTGGAATGTTGCTGGAGCCGAGTTTCAAGAAGTTAATCAATCGGGTGGTAGAGACATCGGTCTCGGTGCGATCGCTCACATTGCCCGATAGGTTCTGTAGCCAGAGGGCGTAGAGGGTTTCAAATTCTCGCATTTTGTCCCGATCCAGCCAATGAAAATGCACGGTGATGTGGGCGGGGGTTTCGGCAATCAAGGTATCGTAAATCAGTTGCTTAAAGTTTTGAGATTGGAAACGGGAGGGCCAGTTGGGAAAGATAACACTGATTTGGAAGGAAAAAGGGTCAGGAAATTGGTTGCTGCTCACCCATTCACCGGTATCGTTTTCCACAAACTCATGGGCAATATCAAACGTGTCGACTTGAGGATTCATGACCTGATACGAGCCGCTGTAGTAGGTTGAGTAGAAAATATTAATGGGGTCGCCTGATTTCAAGCCATGGTCAGGGGAGGCGCAGGTGGTGTGTCCAGGGGAGTCAGACGCGCTAAATTCGGCGATGGAGTGGGAAAAGCTTAAAAAATCCGCCGAGGCTTCTTCATTACTGGAATCTACAGGAATGACTTGCCGAGGACGGAGGAGAATATGTTCAATCAGGTAAAATCCTTCGATGTCGGCAGACGCCAGAAATTGTCTGGTGGGCTCCATCCCCAGTAAGCGGGCGACCCGTCGCTTTAACCCGGATACATTCTGAAAGTTTTCTAGTTGATTGGGGTCCAGGGTGTAGTTGAAGGCTTGACTGCGTCCGGCGCTGATCCGCCGATAGTCCTTTGCAAAGTCAGCTTTGCACTTGAGAACGGTGTCTGACAAATTCGAATTGGGATAGAGCAAAGAATAGTTGGTAAACGTTTCGCCGTACTGGGCGATCAGATGTTCTAACAGGCGATTCTTGCGGTCTAGCGCTACGGCGTCGCTTTCTTGGAGGCTTTTGAGGTGTTGTTCATAAGCCGATTGGAGAATGCGATCGCCGCCCGGTAGGTGAGTGAGGCTCTGGGCGAAGTAGGTTTTGACTTGGGCGTTACTCGGGCAAAACAGGTCTCTTACGTGATCGAGTTGGGCGAAGAAGTTCGCCAACAGTTGATCGAACACCATCAAGTAGGCTTGGAGTTGTTTGGCCTGAGCTTTGCGTTTGTCACTGGCTGAGGCGGGTAAGCCAATGTCTCCAATGCCGTAGTTTAAGGGAAATTCATTTTGAATCGACTCATACTCGGCTAACTCTCGGTAGTCGCCGGTGGGGATGGCGAGATCTTGAGCAGTGGCGGGGACGACGTGTTGTGGCGGGGACGTTAAAATGGAAAGAATTGACGGTTGGGCTTGATTGAAATCGAGACTACAAGCGATCTGACCTTTGTAGAGTGTGATGTCTTTGGCTTCGAGCAGCGCTCGAATAGATTTCAGGCGGGGAGTGAGATGTGGATCGAGGTCTAGCGCCCAGTCCTGTTCCGGGGACTGCTTGCTGGCGAGGGAGATCCGCCGAACAGTTTTGACCCCGGCAATGTCTAGAATGATGCGGATGAGGTCAGAGGTATGTAGCTCAGTTTTGCGATCGAACTGCTGTAGCTGCTGATCGTCGATGAACCCATGATCCAGGATCGGACCGGAAAAAATCTCTTCGACGGGTTTCCCCTGGTTGAGTAGCGTCTGCAAACTCAAAAATGGTAGAGAGGGGGAAATGTGCTGCGCCAAGGCTATGTGGATTTGAGCGATGATTGCCTGGGGATTGGCTTCGTCGGCGATTTCAATTGCGGCCTTAACCGTAATCTCTTCAAAATCCAGCACTTGAATGTCGGCAAAATCCTCACAGAGATTGCGATGTTGGTGAAGTCTCGCAGTCGCCGCCTGCTCTAAGTTACTTTTTTGATAGCCCGGTTCAGGCTCTAACAGAATTCGATAGAGTCCTCTCAGATGAACAGGTTCCGCTAAATCCAAACTGCTGAAGGTTAATTTTGCATTATTCGCGTCGTAGAAAAGCTCAGGTTGGGGCGTTTCGATGGGTTCTAACCAGGCATTTTTGACGCCGTCAAGATCAATCAATAACTTGCGATAGTCATTGATTGTCAGAGGATTTACAGTGAGGATTTCCCTTGGTGTAAAAAACAAAGGGGACGGATCTGACTCACTGGCGGGGTAGGCCAACAAATCTTCTATCTCAAAGGAAAGGCGGTAGCTTAAATCGGTAATGGCGTAGCACAGCGCCTCCAAGATGGTGACGCCCGGATCGTGAGTGTTGTAATCGGTCCAGCGATTACCGGCCAATTTCTCGATGGTTTTAATGCCTTCCTGTCGAAGCAAGGCATAGTCCATGCCGGGATGTTCGAGGGGGGCGTTGGTGATGGTGAGGGATTCAGCCATGGGAGTGGGTGGGACTCTTTTCAATTGGTAACGCCGACTTCTTGAGGAGTTGCGCCATTGGCAGCGTCTATTGTTGTGACGTCTAGCCCGTCAGTCGAAACAAAGGGGTCGCCTTCGGCTGATTTGGCGAGTTCTTCCTCTAACACCTGGATTGCCCCTTGGATGCGAAGCAAGGTGTTTTGGATATTGACCTGCTTGGCTTCGAGTTTCGTCAGCACTTTTTGACCTGATTCAAACTCAGTCTTGAGTTGTTGAAGACGGTGTTGGAGTTGTTGTCTCATGGGGATATCTCCTTGGATTATGAATTCTGTTTACTTGTCATTGGTCATTGGTCATTAGTCACTAGTCAAGTCGTAGGGTGGGCATCGCCCACGCGGTTTATTTCAACACTATTCGCGATAATTATGTTGTTTGGTTTCAAATGACTATGGGGTTTATCTGGGCGATGCTCACCCTACTTGCTGTTAGGTTGGATTAAATAACGGTAAGGGGTGAGAGGGAAAATATTTCAGAGCTTCATAATGAAACAGAGGGCATACCATTTAGGCCGGTTGAGACCTGAACTTGAGCCACTATTAAATTGGGGAATGTTAACTGCGCCCGTATGGGTATGGGAGCCTGATGATTGAGTTGTTGCAGTATCTATATTTTGACTTTTTACATCTATCCCTGTTTTGCCTCCGCCATCAAAACTACGGTTGTACCATGCATCAGGAAATTTATGGGTATGGGCGCCTGCACTGTTAATACTCAAGTTCGTGTTGGGTGGGTTGACCGCATGGGTATGGCTGTCTGGATTGCCGCTGGCGCCTGGCTCATAGGCATTACTCCCCGCCGCCACAATAAAGCGATCGCGTAAATCAGGCGTTCCATTTTGGCCATTGCAAAGCGCCCAACCATCCGGAAGATTATTGGCAGCACCGAACCACATCATGATTACGCCAGTTGGGATTGGGCTACCTTTAGTGGACGAGGTATTTTTGCTTAACGTGACGCCTGTTCCTAACTTGATTGTATTGTTATCAGCGTTAACAACAGCAACCAACACCCAATTGCTGGGCGCATTAAAGGCGTGGGTATATCTGACAATCTGGAAACTAACGGCGGTCTGGCTTCCACCCACTGTGTGAATGGCGTACAGTGCTTCCCATGCCTTTAAAACAACCCCATCTGCAGTCGCAGAGCGCGCTTTGCCATCATAAACATTTGCAGCTGGGATATTTGAAGTGGGCTGGTCGATGTTGACGTGCCCTTCGGAAAACGATACTGACTTTTCCATAGAAATGGCAATAAAGCGTTGAGTCCATTTCAAGCGTCCTCCCGGTCCCGCCCAGGTGACAGTACCGCCTCCGCTTAGGGTAAATTGTGCTTTGACATAATCATTGCCAGCTCCACTCACCACACCTTTTCCAGTATCCAAAGCCGATCTGGGATTGGTGACGCCAATCCCCACATAACCCGTCTGATCAAAGCGGACTCTTTCGACATTATTGGTGTAAATGGCTAACTTGCCATCGCCTTGTTGCTTGAGCCCTGTATCCGTATCGCCAATAGCAAGATCAAGGGCTGGATTTGCGGTTCTAATACCGACTTTGCCGGAAACAACCAATGTGCCTTCACCTTGGCTGGGCGGCGCATATCCAACGCCCAATTTATAAATAGCGCTTCCCCCCGAGCCGCCTGCGGCAAACTGACCATTGACAACTAAATCATTGTCGTCAGCCGTCACACTTTTATATCCAGTTGCACTGGTCTGTCCTACGATTAGAGCTTTGCTCACCACCGTATTACTTGTTATTGACAGTTTGCCCGTTCCTTTAGGGGTGAGTTGGATATCCTGATTTTTATTGCTTCCGATCGCTGCAATCTGGTTATAGCCAATCCCAATTCCTTGGGTAAGATTTTCGGCGTAGAATGCGCCGATATCAGCTGTGACGTTATTGTGACTGGCTCTGACCCTAAGTTCCCCTCCCTCAACTTGAAGCTTCCGTTCCGGAACCGGAATACCAATACCAACCTTACCCTCAGTATCTACAACCAACGGCGTCGTATCTTTGACCGTATCATCAATCCTCAGGGCGTCTTGGCTACCAGACTGCTGAATATGTAATTTGGCGGTTGGTTGGATCGTGCTGAGTCCCAGATTGCCAGTGCTGCTTTCAACAAAGAGTTTGCTGACGCCTCCTGTTTCAAGATTGAATCCTGGATTTGCTCCCATTGGCTTTTGGTTCAATCGCCAGGTCTGGAGATCGCCAGCATAACAATCCAGCAGGTTTTCGGCTTCCCCGTGGGCCAAGATCTTCAGAGGATTATCCGCTCCAGCGGGTTTTTCCAGGCCATCATCATGGATGTTGAGAACTGAGTTGATAAAATCTTTGAAGTTCTCTTCAGATGGTTTGGCGCCCGACTTAAAGAGGGCTTGGAGTTGGGTTCTGTTTTTTTGCCCTGCCATATTGGGGTCTCCTGGGTCTGTAATTTTAGATTTTGGATTTTAGATTTTAGATTTGGTTACTCGCCATTGGTCATTGGTCATTGGTCATTGGTCATTGGTCGCTCGTTACTTGCCAAATTCGTCATTCGTCATTGTCAAGTGACACCTCAAACCCTACCCATCCTCTCCATCACCCCCATCCTAGACATCTCTCACCTATGTTGAAATTAGATCTTGCTAATTACGCGCACCCAACTTGTTCGAATTGCCAGGATGTTGATTTCCCAGCCTTTATCCTGTGTGCCGGCCACATCTGCGGCAATCCACCATTTGTTGTTTTGCACATAGGGGTAGGTATATTGGGCTCTAGAATTATCTTTGCCATCGACTTTGAACCCGGCGATAATTACAATCCAGTCAGCACTGGAGTACCCTGTATTAATGCGAGGATTATCGCTACCGGTAAATTTCTTGAGTTGAAAAGGCTTGTAATCATTATCGACAAATCCCAATGTGCCGCCTTGTATTAATAGCGAATTATTATTTGGAGCGTAAAGTCGAACGCCATAATTCGGATTGTCGAGATCGCCGTGGGTAAAGTCGATGTGGGGATTTCCGGCTTCTCCTTTTTCTCGGGCGACCAATTCTATCCCTGCCCAGTACTTGTCAGAAACGATTTTTAAGCGGCGATAACGACCCCCTTCGATTTTCACGTCGCCATCTTTGATCGTCAGTTTTTCGCTGGGGGCTGTGGTTCCAATACCCACCTTGCCGTCTCGGGTCACATTCACAACATCACTGCCCGTCCATAAACTCAACCGTCCGCCTGACCGGTTGCAGACCTCCACCCGTTTATCAAAGCCTTCTTTAGTGGACAATCTGAGATAAGCCTGGGTTCCACTTGATTCAAACAACCCGACTGCATCCTTCGTCAACACATGGAATTTATGGGATGGATCTGTCGTGCCAACGCCAAGATTCCCAGAAAAGGAGGATTTTCCAGAGCCTTTTACGGTGAGTCCCCCATTGGCTGATGTCGTCAGCGACATTCTTTCGTTTGAGCCATTGGCGTCTCGCCATGAGTGTTTGCCGTTGGCGGCGTAGAATAATGTGCTGCTATTAATGCCCAGTCCATAACCGCCCCAAAGCTGAAGTTTAAGGTGGTTTTGGGTATTCGTATTGGTGAAGACGATTTGCTGGTCGCCGGGCACTTCAAGTTTGCCTTTCACACTGATATTGCCGCTGAAGGAAGCGGCTCCGGCGGCTGAAAGGGCTCCTGAGACTGAAAGATTCTTTGAGAAGGTCGTATTTCCGTTGTTTTGAATCCGAATATAATCGGTCAAGGCGGTGTAGTTTGCATTTGCCCCGCCAGCAATCTTGAGATCCGCTATGTTATTGCCAATATCTTCTCGATAAATTCGCCAGGTATAGGCTCCGCCGCTGTTTTGGAAAACCAAGCCTTGAGAATTTTCGTTATTGTCAACTTTTAGGGCCAGCTCTCCGCCATAAACCGTCAGTTTATGGGTCTTGTCCGCGCCAACGCCGACGCCGACATTCCCCATCAACGCACTGGTGTGACTGACGGATAGGGTTCCTCCCACCTTGAGTTTTTCTGCCCCGGGCGCTGCGCCAATGCCGACGTTCCCTGTTAAGTGACTGGTTTGAGCAACGGATAGGGCGCCAGAGAGCGCGGTATTGCCCGCCACATTCAATTTCAAGTTGCCGCCGCCTGGACTGGTTCCAATTCCTAAATTCCCCTGCAAAGTGCTGGTTTGGGCAACGGATAGGGAGCCTGCGATCGCAACCTCTCCATTGACATCCAGCAGCTTGACAGGATTCGCCTTGCCTATTCCCACCTTGCCATCGGCCTTGACGATTAATGAGGTGGTGTTTTCAGCGGCGGCGTCAAGGCGCAGCGCGTCTTGACCGCTAGACTGCTGAATATGTACTTTGGCGGTTGGCTGGGTGGTGTTGAGTCCCAGATTGCCCGTGCTACATTCAACAAAGAGTTTACTAGCGCCCCCAGCTTCAAAATTAAATCCTGGATTTGCGCCTACTGGCTTTTGATTCAATCGCCAGGTGTGACGTTCACCGGCATAAAAATCTAACAGGTTTTCAGCCTCGCCGTGGGCCAAAATCTTTAGGGGAGTCTCCACGCCAGGCGGTTTTTCCAGGCCATCATCATTGAGATTTAGAACAGAATCAATGAGGTCTCTAAAATCTTCCTCTGAGGGCTTGTTCCCCGTCTTAAAGAGAGCTTGAAGTTCGTTTCTGTCCTTTTGACCTGCCATGGGGATGACTCCTGGTTAGTGATCCGATTGGAGATTGCCGAGATTAAGGATTAAGTCACAAAGAAATCAAGACCGACAATCATGTAATCGATGCCTTCGAATGACTCTTCTGTGTAGTCAGATGCGGTGATCAGATCGATGATGTGGTTTGGGGCGGAGACCAAAATTGAGTCCACTTGTTTGACCTGAGCCAAGTTGGAGGTATTGACCCGATATCGGGTGTTGGGCTGAGGGCGATTATCGGTTGAGAGGGCGACTTGTTCGATCAGTTTAAGATTGGCGACGTAGTCAACATAAGGCCGTGATTCAATAAAGTGAATCACAGTTGAGCTGTGAATAGAACTGCCGAAGGAAATATCGCTTTGTTCTTCGTACGCCCATGGGGATAGGAATTTTACCAACTCTTGATTGAGTTGTTTGAGGTAGTAGCCCTGCTCATAGCCTGGTTGAAACCGCACCGCTGCGCGATATTTGATTTGTTCATAGCGGGGATTTTTGACCACGACCCGCACAAAGGGAGAGGCGTGGCTCTGGAGATAGGCTTCGATCTCCCGCAGCAAGTATAGCGGCGCTTTAGGCTCCAGGGGCAAAAAAGGAGCGGTATTGGCAATGTTGGGAATGATCACCACAGTCACTTGGGCGGCCCTGGGGTCGTTGGATTGCTCTGCTTGGGTCAGGCACTTGACTTTATAAATTTGAGGGAACTGCTCCAAAACTAAGCGTTCGTAGTCCCAGCGAGTGACGGCGCGGCGTTTGTGGCGCAATCGCTCACTAACTCGGGTATAAAACGCCCGGTTGGTTTCCTGGCGACGACCGCCAAAGGAGCTACAGGGCTGCGACACTGTGGCGATGGCGGGGTTGCGCTCCACTAAGGCCTGAATGGAATCAGCTGCGAGGGGTTGGTCAAGGCGATCTGGGGTATTGTTCTGGTCCACAAAGGTGGCGATCGCGGCTTGGGTGCGGATATCCAAGGCGTCAGGAATAGCGGCGGCGTGGTTGCTGACTGTCGCCCTCAGCCAGTGAAGTTCGGCCGGCAACAGATGATTTTGGCGGGTGGCGTTCTCTGGAATGGAGAGGTGAAGAACGCCAGAATCCACCAGACCATTGGTTCCGTCTGAAAGCACGTCGTCTTTCTCGAAAGGCCGCCAGCGATCGCTCGCCAAATAGCTCCACTCAATCTTTGGATTGGTCAGGTCGGCGTTGCCGCTGCCCGACACCAGTTGAAACAGTAGGGTGAGGGATTGGGGAGGCTGTAAATCGCGAAGGCCGATGAATAAACTGCCTTCTTCTTCATATTGCGGTAGGAGAAAGAAGCGGCTGTCCGGCGAGTCTGGAGCCACAGTCTGCTGGAGGTCCACATAGCCGAAGGGATGTAACTGGAAAATTCGCCCTCCGGTTCCGGATGTCTTTTGGGTTGTGTCGCCGCTGTCTGTTCGCAGGTGAATCTCTGCCGAGGCTCGATAATCGAGGGAAATGCGTTTGACTTTAGGGGTATATGGGGGATAAACCGCCAGGGCTTTAATCGATTCATCTGTCGCCAGGGCCACTTTATTCAGCACTAGTGAGTAGAGACTGTGCTGGAAGTCGGGGCGAGTTAACTCCAGGCGAAAATAGCGGGTTTGCTCCCACAAATCATCGGTGTCAGGCTGATCGGGAATCGTGGCGAACCGGTCGGCTGGAATGACTGCAAACAGAGTTTTGTCGTAGTGCAATGTCGCCAGAGACGACAAAGCGGCGGTCTCTTCATCGCCATCGGTGTTAAACAGGGGTTGGGCGGCGAGGGGAAACCAGGCGCGATCGCAGAGAAAGTCCAACTGCGCCTGAAAACTTTGGTTGTTAATTACAGTGGGCTGCGGTGATAATCCACAGTTAGAGTAGGCGTGATAATGAGCGGCAAAATTATCGGGCAGCCCCATCCATTCCAGATGCAGCGATAGACTATCCAGCGGCTTCGAGATAATTTCGGGATGGACGAAATAAAAGCTAGCGCCAGCGATCGGCGACGAATCAAAGGGTTCAAAGGGACTTTTAGGATTGAGTACGGCGCGATCGCTGCGCAGTTGCAAAGTCTGCAAGTCTTGCACCGCCACTTGAATGTTGGCTTTTTCCAGACAAAGATCCTTGAATAACTGGTAGTACGAAGCGCCGCTATGGCTTCTCGACGTTCCTTCTTTTAAGCTGATCTTGATGATGGGGTGGGGCGTGTGGAAACTGATCAAGCCGTCTTGCGCAGGCGGTGCGGTAGTGGCAGGCTGGGCGGCCGCCAAGGAGAATTTAAACTGCAGACTATTGAGATAAATCCCAGACGAGGAATACAATTCAACGGGGAAGCCCGGGGCAGGTCGTCGGTTAATTCGTCCGACAGGCAGTAAGGATGCTTCGCGATCGCTGACGATCCCCGCCACCTGATAAATAGCGCCATTCACCCAGGCAATCAGCCCGCCCACATCTTTTGGGGTGAACTGGGCGTCGCCATCCGCCTCAGCTGTAATCGCCACCCCCACCAGCGTTAGCTCCGGCAAACTCTTGTTAGGAGGGGTATTAAAGGCGATTTGGGCGTATTTTCGTGTCTGGCCTGTTCCTGGTACATAGCCCCAATACTGAACCCCCACCCGCTGAGCATTGGCGAACTGGGTAATTTGGTAAATCACCCCATCCCCCATCACAACATATTGCCCCACATCCGTCGCTTGAAATTGGTTGCGGTCGACACCCAATTCCGATTTATCATCGCTAAGCTGGGCGTTTCTCAGGCTAGAGCTGTTTCCCCCTAACTCAAGGCTGCTATATTGGTCTATGCCGTCGCTGGGTCCCACAAAACCAGTAGGGCTCAGTTGCACTCGAGTTGGGCTTAACACCGCGTCAATGCGATATAGCCCACCATCTTGAAATCGCAAATACTGGCCTTCATCCCCCAGTTCCTCCTGATGCGATTCCCCAAACCTGGCGACCGGCGCTTGATAAATGGGCGCCAACGCTGTCTGAGCATAGTCTGTCAGAGGCGGTTCTAAGAAAAAATCCCCCACCTGAAACTGTAATTGCTCCGACGGAATCGATAGCCACCCTTGCTCAGTGCTGATGGCGACGGTAAACAGATCCGCTGTTTCCGCCAACAATTCTTCCAGGATGCTGCGATTAAAGGTGTCCGCCTGACAAGCTAGGGTGAGACAAATCTCTCGCTCACCCTCTTGCAGGTGCAAGACGGGAGATGCGATCGCCGCCCCAAGAGATTGCACCGTGCCAGACGCCGTTAGGGGTTGGGCTGAGAATGGATGGAATCGCGGTAGGGTTAAGGGTTTGTCGGGTTCGGCGTCAGCCGTCGCTGTGGCGCAAATGGCGTTAATCTCAGTGCGTCCAATGGCGGGAAATGTAAAGCCCCGTTTTCGAGCCTGGGCTCGCTCCAACAAGCGGTAGACCTCATTCCACTGGGGGGCATCCCAATCCCCTGTAAATCGGCTCTGGATGTCCATTATCCGACGAAAATCCGTGACGCTGAGCAGGAGAGAATCCTGGATGTAGCGAGCGGCTGCCTCTGCGTTATCGCCGTCCAAAGCAGTCAACAGCACATCCAAATTAACGTCCTGTTCTTCAGGAAACGGGGGCAATGGATCCGCCGCTGCTGGATCGCCTAGCGCAAACCGCCATAGCCCTAGAAAAGCTGTCGTCTCATCGCTGTACTGGTCGCTGCGGTGTTCTTGTTTGAGGCGAGTGCGGCGATCGCGGTTAATTTTTTTACGATAGGCTCTTTCGACTAACCGATAAACTTGTCGCCATTCCAGATCAGTTGGGGGGATAATGTCTGAAATGCCCTGTTGTTTCGCTATTTCACGGGCATGGACATCGAAACAGAATTGAAAATCATCTATGGTGGCGAAACAGAGCTGATTCAAAATATATTGCTGCCGCTCTTCGTTGATTTGCTCTAGCGTATAGTCCCGAATCTCTTGAAATAAAGTATTGAGCGCCAGGATGTCCATCGCCGTCCCAGTCGGCCCATTGTCCGGGAATGTAGGTAGAGCGTCCCCCTGATTCGGCGTCCCTACCGCCCACCGCAGCACTTTTTCAAACGCCTCATGGGTGCGGTCATTGGATAAATGGATGACTTCCAGGTCAATATAAATTTTCTCAACCGAAAGGGTTTTAACACTGGCGGCCTGAGCCTGGGTAATGTAAAGAGTGTTGTCCATTGCATAGTGCAAATCCTTCCCCTGGGCGTCGGTCCCGGCGTTCAACCGAGTCCCTTTTTCCAGCACTGCCTCCGTTTGATCGGGTGCAAGGGAGAAAATCACATGGGCTTGGTCGGGTGTCGCCGCTTTTTCTGCTAATCGCAGGACTTGTCGATAATAAAAGTCCAACCGCCGCTGGGTCAGTGCGTTGAATTGTTGCTGGGGATATCGCAGTAATTTTAAGCAGGTTAGAAAGAGGGCCAGGTGAGGTTGGGCTAAGAGCCGGAGCATATCTGCAGAAAAGGACGTCGACTCCACGCGATTAGCGTCAAGTCCCTCTGCCCCCCCCTTGTCCAAGGACGCCACCGCATCCGCCATGGCCTCAGCATCTCCGGCAAAAAATGCCGACCAATCTCCGTCTGGCTGATTGCTTAGATTGAAGAAGATCAGATCTTGAGCATAGGCTTGGACAAATTGAATCCAGTCAACTAACGTCCGTTCCTCTACAGAAATATAATCGGGATCCAGCGATCGCAGCGCCCGGCCGCGTTGACTGGTCCCATCCCTCAGAACTGACGCTTTAATTTCCATAGAGCTGCACGTTTAGCGATCGCACTGAATCGCCCCAATTTTGTTCACTGCCCAAAAGCTACAAAGCTCACATTCAAAATAGTCCTATGCAAAACTCATTTTGAATGGCGACTTTTGCGTTTCACATTCTCCAAAAGTCGCAAAGTTCAGGGGAATTTTAGATTTTGGATTTTGGTCACTCGTCATTGGTCCTTGGTCATTGGCCAGAAGATTTTAGATTTTAGTCACTGGTCACTGGTCACTGGTCACTGGTCATTGGTCACTCGTTACTTGCTTATTGCCAATTCGTCATTCATCATTCGTCCAACAATCCCACCCCCCCATCTTCCCTCATCCCATCCCCCGTATCTCAGAGACGTGACATGTCACGTCTCTACACCTTCTTGCCTCCCCATCTCCCCCATCTCCCCCATCTTCTTCTCTCCTGCCTCCCCTGCCTCCTCATCCCCCAACAACGCCCCTCTAAGCCGTCGCCAACTTATTGGCGGCATTCACCTTTAGTTGGTTGCCGTATTGTCCATTAGCAGAGTCGCCAGTAACTAAGACCTTGGATAAACTTCCCTGTAGCTTGGTGGTTTGAGCGGTCAACTTAACCTCTTCCTGCCCTACAACTGGAGCCCCCGATGCATTGGCGCCGCCAAACAAAAAATTGCAGGTCGCTTCATAGATCACCGCCTTACCGCTGACGGTTAATTTGCTATAGGACGTATACTGCACCGGCATCGCCGTCCAACTGCCGTTAGCGGCGCCGGTATAGGGGGTGGTTCCAGGAATCGCCAGCACATCCCCCTCCACAGCTACTTGTTTCCCCATCGTGATATCCCCCTAAATCTGTGATGTTAACCATAGAATCTAAACATCCCATCCACCCATCCACCCATCCACCCATCCACCCGACTTTATTGTTCGCGCCCAATACTGACCCCCATCAGACAGCGTATGACGCCTCCTGGAGATAGAACGGATAAACTAGATTCGACCGCGTATTGGTTTGGCGAATTGTGTAGTCAATATTGATCAACAATAGGCCGGAGGCTGCTTGACTATCATCCACATGAATGCGGTTAACTTTGATGCGAGGTTCGTGATAAAGCAACGCATCGGAAATCACCCCAGTAATGCTAGTAATCACCCCCTGCCGAATTTCCTCAAACAGAAATTGACTCAGCTCGCAGCCAAAGTCTGGCTGCATAAGCCGTTCCCCAGGCTGAGTGGATAAGATAATGCCCAGGCTCTGTGAGATATCGTCTTCGTTAGAAACCAGTTCTACTTCACCAGACCCTCGATTAAACACAGGGGGGAACGCCCATCCTGTTCCTAGAAATGACTTATCAGACATAGATAAACAGCTTATTTAACGTCTACTTTTTTCCCCTGAAGGGTAATGTTGCCTTTTGCAGTAATTGCAATATCTTTATCGCTACTGATTTGGACGCCGTCTGAATTCATAGTGAACTGATTATTATTTTCATCTACGATATAGATTGCGCCATCCTGATCAATCAAAATAATTCGATTAGTTCCTGGGGTTTCCAGTCGAATTGACTTATCTTTATCGTTAAACAGAAGCTTTAAGTTTTCTTTGGTGACGATTCCTTTTTCACTATTCTCTTGCGTGACTTTTTGAGGCGGCGCATTTTTTTCACTGTAAATCGACCCTAAAATAATGGCCTGTCTTGGGTCATCGTTGAGGAAACCCAGAACAACTTCATCGCCGGGTTCTGGTCTAAAGAATGTGCCCCTTCCTAGCTTTTTATCTGCTGTTAACCCTGCATCTAAAACGGCTAGCCTCGCCCAGATTAAACCGTCAGATTTATCTGACGGCGGCACTTCAGTAGTTTTAGTTAATCTGGGGACTTTGACCTTGACTCTGAATTCTTTGTTGGGATCTTCAACAAACTGCTCAACAATCCCGATCTGCAAACCGTTGACTGCCGGGACTAATCCGGCTGCAGGCAAATCGATAATGTCTGGATTATGGGAGAAACAGGCGGCGGATAAGCCAAACTGGATATCGGTCTGCCACCCCTTTTCGCTGACTTGATGACGAATGCCGGTGATTAAGGTTTTGCCATTGAAGCGATCGCCGACGCCTTCTAATTCGAGTCCGTCCCCCAACTTGATATTAGGTGCGCCGGGCACTCTAATTCGCCCGCGGAGTATCGACCAGCGACTTTTGCTCAATTTTGCTTCGGCCCAGGCTTTCAATTCTTTCGGGTCTAACTCACCTCCACTGACAAGCTGGCACTGGTCAGCGCCAATCAATTTTGCTAAGGCTCCTGGATCTAAATCGCCTTGATCAAGAGGATATTTATCAACTTTTTGCGGCGCCGACCAGTCCTGATTTTTGACATCCCAAGCCGACGTTTCAACCCACTGATACTGATGTTGAATGTCCGCTTCCATTTCCATATCGTAAATTTCATGAATGCCATAGGTGATGAAAGCATTTGTCTTTGCCTTAGGGTCAGGCTGTTGAACCGCAATTTCCCCTTCATTCACCACAACCCACAGGCCATTCGACTCCGCCCGAGACAAAATAAAATCCCAGTCTGTGCAATAAAACTGGATAATTTCTTTATGGGTCGGTTGAGTGGGGGCAATTTTCCCCACCGTTAAATCCGAAATTCCAGCTTTTTTATCTTTTGCAACGACAGTATCAATAATATTTTTGATAACGGTAGCGTCGTTACTTTCTCGGAATACCGCGTTTTTACGTTGTATCGTCAGTTTGAAAGCGACATCTTTCAGATAAAGACTCAGTAATGATCGATGGGAATCAGATTGAATGCTATGTTTGACAATGACGCCAACAAATAAAGTTGAATCCGTCTCTTCTTCATATCGCAATTGAATCTCGATCTTCGTTCCTGGCTGAAAAAAATCAGTATTACTAATCCTAAAACTTTTTTCGGCTGCATTTCCATCCAACAAAATAATTTGGGCGGTCGGAATTTTATTCACCTCCTTTGCAATATCGATAGAAAGGAGGTCATATTCAGGGGGCATCCTTTTCCGAGCATCTCCGCTTAGAATTGTTGCTGTAACTACACCGGCCATTTCAGTTTTTTTGAATTAGTTTTGTAAAGGGGGAAAGTTGATTTTTTGACCTACGGTCATTTTTCGAAAGTTATTCAATTTATTGACCTTCGCGATCTGAATATAATAAGAGGGATCCCGGTAGATACGATGGGTCATGAGCGGCAGCGTATCTTCACTGGTAATTGTGCGCGTATGGGTTAGGTCGGGCGAATTTTTATTTTCTTGTTGGAGGCGTTTTGTCTCCTCAATATCTTCAATGAAAACAGTGTTGAGTTCCGCCCGGAGGGCGACACCGCTCCGATTGAATAAGGTGTAACTGACATCAACGGATTGCAATCGGCAATCAAAAATGAGGTCGCCCCATTCTAGCCTGAGATATTTGGGGGCATGCAGATCGCCATCCATGCGGGCTGTAAAATCCAGAAACTCTTCTACTTGCTTATAGACGGTGTTTCTGGAAAATGGACCAATGGCGGATACGCCAGACAATAATCCCGCTGTGGCGCTGGAGTCGTCAATAATAAACTTTAGAGATAAAGTGCGCGATCGCGTCAATGAATAGCGCGCCGTACGACCACTGGTATTGGTTCCCTGATATTTTTGAAATTCATTCTCATATTTAAACGAATAGGATTCTGGATTAAACATCACTTCATAGGTCTTCACCAGAAAGTCAAACACCCCCGTCTGCCGTTTTGCCGTCGGGAAGGACTTGATTTTAAGTTTTTCTAACTGCCCCCAGCTCATCGTTCTCTTTTCCGTTCGAGTATTTTCAATACCTGATCGACACAGGCCGCAATAATCGTGTCATTCCCCTCGTATCCTCCCTGGCCGTTAGCGCCAGAACTCTGGCCAGCGCCATTTACCACGGTTGTGCGAATAATGAGTTCTCTAATTTCAACGGGCATGGCTAAATTCTCAAGCTCTGAAATCGGGTATAAGCTAATTCCATCGTGTCAATAACAACTGAACTCTGATTGGCGTCCAGGTCAGAAACCGACCATTTCAGAGGGTAGGTCTCTTGAAACAGCCAGCTCGAAACCGGAACACTCTGAGCGTTCAACAGCATGACGATGACATTGCCGGGCTGAAATTTAAGGGTGCTCATGGCCAAGTTGAATTCCACATTCAACGCTGAACCGACCACCATGCCGCGTTCGAGCACTAGATTGTCGTAGGTAACGCGGGTCGGCAGACGATGGGCAAAGAGATTTTCCCCCCCTTCCTTGATCTTTGTCGTCTCAATGGTGGCCGAGAGTCCCGACACTCTCTGAAACCGGATGTCCAGAAGATTGGGCGCAAAGCCTGCTATGAGAAAGGTCACCATGAAGTAGAACCCCACGGGTGGAGCCTGGGTAATAGAGAGTTCAGGAATTGGAAAGTGATCAGCCATAAGACAGCTCTCTTAAATAGCTGGGTTATTAACCGTAAGATTGCTAGCCATGAGTTCTAAGTTTTCAATGGCGACCTCATTACTTGAGGCGTTAAACGAAGGGACGTCTAGTTTCTTTGGAAAAGCATCTTGAACTGTCCAAGAAACCGTTGGTTCGCCATTTTCATTCAGTAGGTCAATGCGAATATCACGTTTTTCCACAGTATTGAGTTTGACGGTGCTTAGCCAGTCAAAGAGATAACTATCGGACCGCACAATCCCTTTTTGCAAGGTTAAACTTACGGGGGTCTTTAAGCCTGGCATGTGTTTGGCGCCATCCCGATAACTGAGTCCATCCTTATAGGTGATTGTTTCGTACTCGATACTTAAACCTGAAACTTCTGAAAAGGCGATCGAATCATTATCCCCAATCGTGACACGGTAATAAAAGACAGGAATAGGATAGGTATTTTTGATGTCCTCAACAGATGTCGCCATCTTGTTTGCTCCTTTGGTTGAATGGATAGGTGGATGGGTGGATGGGTGGATGGGTGGATGGGTGGATGGGTGGATGAGCTATTGGTAGGTTGGGTTTCACAAGTTCAACTTCGACAATGGAGGCAGAGCCTCCAAGTGGATTCCACAGGCGGAGCCTGGGAACCAGGGAGAATATTTTAGGTTCGTTAGTATTATCCTGAAGCTGCTCACCCTACTTGAGAGCTTTGGAATCCAGATAAATAACATCCCATCCACCCATCTACCCATCCACCCATCCACTGCCTTTTAATAGGGATTTATTTCAACGCAACCCCCTAGCGTTGCACCGGAAACACAAGAGCCCTCCAAACTTTGTTTTAGAATTCTCCCCTAGGCTTGCTGCAGTTTATGGGAGAACCGTAGGATAATAAACTCCGCCGGACGGACAGCGGACACGCCAATTTCAACGATCATTCGGCCTTCTAAAATATCCTGTTCAGTCATAGTCTGCCCCAGGCCTACACTGACGAAATAGGCTTCTTCTTGGCTGGATCCGGCTAATGCCCCTTGGCGCCACAACCCGTCCAGGTAGGTCTCGGCGATGGTTTTAACCTTGAGCCAGGTAATGGCGTTGTTGGCTTCAAAGACGACAAAGTTAGTGGCTTTTTGGATCGACTCTTCAATCAGGTTGAATAGTCGACGAACGGGCACGTAGCGCCATTCGTTATCATTGCCAGCCAGGGTTCTAGCGCCCCAAATCAACGTGCCTTTGCCGATAAAACTGCGGATAGCGTTGATGGATTTCCCAGCGGTGGAATCAACATTCAGGTTTTCCTGCTCTTCATTGGTCACCTTCACCGTAGGACCGATAACAGACGCCAAACTCACATTGGCGGGCGCTTTCCAGACGCCGCGCTCCCGATCCACTTTGGCGTAAACCCCAGCGACGGCGCCGCTGGAGGGTAACACCACGCGCATGGCGTTGAGGGCGGTTTTAAGGGTGTTGTAGAGTTCGGTCTTCTCAGTTTTAACCATGGCGTCGCTCAGCCTGGCGCTGGTTTCTCCGCCACTAATTGTGGAATAGGTGAGCGATGTCTCGTCTAAGGGGCTGTCGATCGTCGCTGAGCCTGCGCCGCTCACCGCTAGACGATAGTTTTCAACTTCCGTGGCCGCCGCCAGAATTTCGGCGACCGTGGCTCCACCGTTGGGCAACCGAATCACCAATCCGCGGTCCACCACTTCCACCGCGATGCTTTGTCGATCGGTCACGGTGATTCTGACTCGAGGGTCATCGGATTGAGGGCCGTTGTAGGTGACTAAGAGACCATTTTCCCCGGTACTGTATTCTCCCACCGAGCTTGGGGTTGCTGCTCCAGAGTCGGACAGGCCGTTGATCGTGACGGAATCGTCGGTGTAATGGTAATTGAGGGAGGTTTGCAGATAGGGATAATAGGCCGCGCCATATTTCAGATTTTCGGTCCCAATGCCTTGCCTAAAACTGGCCCCAATGCCGTTGACGGTGCGATCGCTGGCCAGCACATCCAAAATGGCGAACCGATCCTTCAGGTCATTGCACTGCTTCAGCGCACTTTGGCAGAGGTCGTAGTAGTCGGTGTTGCTGGCCAGGTTAACCGCATCCGTCAACAAAATTAGAGTGGGTTCATCCTCTTTACGGAGAGCCGCTAACCCTTCCAGAAACTGTTCTTTGCTGGGCTTATCGCTATAGTCGCCAATGGACACAACGTAGCAAGGTCCGCCGCCATTGTCAAAGAAGGCTCGCAGCGTGTAATACATCAAATAATCGGGAGTAACCGCAGAACCGTCCGCCGCAGTAATTTCAGTAATCAGCTCACTGGCGTTCAAGGTGACGGTGAACTCTGTGGCGTAAGCGCCGCCAAACAGGGTCGTGTAGTCCAGCATCGAACTAATCCGAATTGGCTGATTCAGATACGCTTGATTACTGCCTGCTTTCTCTGTACAGCCAATAAAGGCGGGAACGGCTGTCGCCACAGGGACGACTGAGGGAGGCAGTGTTGAAACCTCTTCGACATAAACATTGGGCGTCTTATAGGTGGGCATGCTGTTCTCCTTACTACACGTCTTCGAGCAGATTGATTACTTGAGCGCCATGATGATTGGGGGGATTTGGCAGATGGGGAATCCAAGGTTTGGTGTGGCCAGTTTTTAAGAGCTGAATGTTTTGTCGCCCCGCTTCTTGACACGGGACTTGTGTTTCAGACTGAAACAGGACGGGACGGCTTTCGGGAAAGCGATATCGAATGGCGCTTACGACGCGATCGCTGGGGTCAAGCTCTACTGGAGCAAAGACAATTCCAGCGTCTTCATCGTGAATTGAGTAGGCGGAAGATTGGCTGGTTTTGGCGGCAATTAGATAGTATTTCCAGACCTTAGCCTTGGCGGCGAATGGCATGCGAAATTCACTGACGGTTGAACCATTGGTGGGGATAGACCCATTATTGCGAATGTCCACAACCCCGAACACGGTCCTTCGCTCGGCAGTCTTTAGCTCTGCAATTTTCGCTAATCGCGTTTCTAAGTCAGATGCGCCAGAATTGGCCGGGTGAAGTGCGGATCGTTGCACCAGCACAGACGGTAAGTCCATGGTTCCGGGCGTTTGGAGGGTCTGATTGCTGAAGCTGTAGAGGCTTGCGATCGCGCTATACCCAGCATCTAACTGAGTGAAGCTGATAAATGCTGGATTCTTGAGTTTCAGCAGGAACGTCAAAGTCACTGATTCAGCCAAGGGAAAAACGGGTTGTTGCTCTCCGTCCAGCGGCCTCAACACCCAAAGACCATTGACCGTCGGTTTGATCAGCAACCGATGGCCATTCAGAAGCTTTTGGCAGGCTCGAGTGGGTTCAATAGAAAAATCCGAGCAGACGCCATCTCGATAATACTCATGAAAAATCTTCAGGCTGAAGCAACGTTGGTAATGCATGGCCTTTTGGGAATAGAGGGCTCTGCGCTACAGTTGCGCCGTGAGGATCTGAACATCTCCCAGTTCACGACCGGTCTCAAGCGCATCCATGTCTTCATCTTGAAAGACAATCATTCTGACTTTATAGAGGGCTGAGGGACTACAGGGAATTTCTAGCGATCGCCAAAGTTCGCCTTGTTCCATAAAGGAAAGATTGACTAGCTCGGTGGACAACTGTTCAATCTCGGGGTTGAGGGAGGGAAATTTTTGTTGATCAAACAATCGATAACTGCGAAAGAATTTTAGCACCAGGGACAGAACCCGCAACCCCTCCACATATTCCTTAAAGTTAGTGATGAACATCAGGTGTAAATTCAGGCAGAGATTAGGATTAGCGAACCCGCTAGCTCCATTTGGCGAATTACTGGCATAGGCCGCCCCGGAACGAAAGATCCGCTCTTCTTCCACGTTAACCAGCAACATGTTGATGGCGTTGCTGGTTAACGTGACTTCCTTGGGCGGCTGGATTTCTGCAAACCGCACAATATCTTCCCGCTGGCCGCCGGTTTTAATTCGAATGTAGGTATTAAGCTGTTCTTGGAAGAAGGTTAGGGCATGGTCGAGCATTGTAAATTGGGGATTTAGGACTTTGATGGGGGTGTGGCGTCATTCTCACACTGGTGGAAATCCACCAAAGGGGCTCCGAAACCTATGGTGAATCTCCTGTTTTCTTAGGAATAGCCTGGACTTGATGTTTCAGGAAACCCTAACCACTTCAAGGGAGATGATTTCTGAAGCTTTCTTCTGCTTGACACGGCTACAAAAAAATACCGAAAGTATCTAAAAAAGGGGAAGACTTTGAATCTGCCTTCCCCTTTTTTAGAGGGATCAGGAGAGATCAAGCAACCATTCGCAAGCGGTCTCGTAACCTGGTTCCAAGAGTAGCCTTAAAAGAGAAATACAAGATACCGGACTTTAGTCTACTTTTCTGATATGGAGGATGCTTAAATAATCGTCGAATTCACGTCTTCATCCAAGCTGACGTCTAAATCCCGTAGTTATACGCAAGTAATTTTTCAGTTTCTTCAATAGAGAGGGCGAAAATTTTGACCGAGTTAACGAATCTTATGGACATAGAATTGAGGCGATTATACTGTCAACAGTGTTCCGCCAAAAAGGATAATTGTTCAGGGATCAGAATTTATACGGATTAATTCAAATGTTCTTTTTCATAAGCTTATACGTTGGAAGTCAGTCTAGCGCAACAACTTGAATAACCCTTCAAACCGTCAGACCACAAATCGTAGGTGTTAGAGAATTAAGCGAATCGTCAGTATCCCAATCGTCAGCCCAAACCCGCATTTTGAATTTTGAATTCTTCCTATGCGTACACACACCTCTCAATCTCGTTCCTCTTGGAAGCCAAACATATCGGGAGCCAAGGCTCAGAACTCCTCAAGCACTCATCAAAATCCAGTTCCGATCCAAGAAAAAACAGAGTCTGTCGCGCAACAACTCCTCAAGCACTCATCAAAATCCAGTTCCGATCCAAGAAAAAACAGAGTCTGTCGCGCAACAGGATATGGACACAGTGTTAGAGAAGCCATGGGGATTGATGACTGGGAATGTGATGAGAACTCTTACAGCCAGTGAGTCTAGTCTAAGTCTGGGAATGGCGCTTCAACCCAAACTGACAATTGGTAGAGTAAATGACCCTTATGAGCAAGAGGCCGATCGCGTAGCGGCCCAAGTGGTGCAAACTATCAATCGCTCTGAAAATAATCCACCCGTTCAATGGAAATCCATGGGAGCAGATGGGAAGAGGCATATAAACCCCTTGGAAACTATCCAGCGGCAACCCATCGGAGTTAAAGAAGAAGAGCAAGAGATGTTGCAAATGAAATCCTTAGTCTCTGTCCGGCAGAACTCCATCGAAAAAAAGGAAAGAATACAGAGAAAACCCACTCTACAAAAGTTCGGTCATGAAGTGGATTCTGTTTCCCAGAAACTTAACTCCGAAATCAAAAAGGGCGGGGGCAATGGTCAAGCCTTAGACCCTAATTTGCAGCAACGGATGGGACAAGCAATGGGAGCCGATTTTAGTGGGGTGCGGGTGCATACCGATGTGCAAGCAGATAAGTTAAATCAATTATTGAGTGCGCGGGCATTTACGACGGGACAGCATCTATATTTTAAGAAGAGTGAGTATCAGCCCAAAAGTCGTGTCGGCCAGGAATTGATCGCTCACGAATTGACCCATGTAGTGCAGCAGAATGGCAGTGCGGTACGACGAAAAAGCCTAAACAATTCCCAAAAAATATCGGATAGTCTATTGACTACTCCAACTCATATTGGGAAGGTTGTTCAAATGAAGAATGACGCCAAACCAATTAAATTCGTTGCTTCCTTGAAGGATGTAGATGATTTTACATGCACCTTAGAAACTAGGCATGAATGGGAAAGTAGTACTGGGAAATTAAGTGATTTAGATGATGTTCAACAACGTGAAGTAGTTAACTACAACCAAGATCCAACAATAAGTATGCCTGGATATACTACTTGGGTACAATCAGACTTGAATCGTAATTTAGTAACCCTCACCGGAAATAATTTCACAAAAATAGCTGGATTTATGCATGCTCCACCTGCCATAGATAAACGTTCTGGAGCTGGATATAAGAGCT
>JAAUYH010052265.1_pt1 | contig 22707 bp, 18 predicted proteins | sample 7278061 | NCBI WGS metagenome assembly JAAUYH01 (sample SAMN14350203, study PRJNA611818) | marine sediment metagenome | isolation source: surface marine sediment (0.6m) | place: French Polynesia: Moorea | collected 2018-08 | reverse complement strand
CTGCAATTCTTTCTCAATGGCGGAAATGGAAACAAAAGCGACCCCGAGTCCAGACTGCACGGCATTTTTTATCGCCTCAATCGAGTTCAGTTCCATTTCAATGCGGAGGCGGCGGGTCTCAATGCCGCTTCGAGTGAGCACCTGATCAATGACTTTTCGAATGGTGGATTGAGAGTCTAGAGCAATAAATTGCAATTTATAAAGATCGTCCCGCTGAATTACTTTGCTACTGGCCAGAGGATGGAACACCGGCATTAGCAAGGCCAATTCATCTTCCGCATAGGGAATAATTTCTAAGGACTCCTGCAGTTCGGTCGGCACTTCCCCGCCGATAATGGCCAGATCTATCTGACCATTGGCGACGCTCCAAGAGGTGCGGCGGGTGGAGTGGACATGCAGCTGGACCGCTACATCGGGGTATTTTTGCCGGAACAGTCCAATCATGCGTGGCAGCAGGTAAGTTCCTGTGGTTTGGCTGGCGCCCACAATCAACGTGCCCCCTTGAAGATTCTGCAAATCTTCGATAGCTCGACAGGTTTCTTGACACAGACTCAGGATGCGATCTCCATAGCTCAGTAAGAGATGGCCCGCCTCCGTCAGTTGGGCCCGCCGACCGCCTCGATCAAAGAGCGGAACATCTAGCTGACGTTCTAGATTTTGAACCTGGAGACTAACAGCTGGTTGCGACACATACAAACTGTCAGCAGCACGCTTGAAGCTCCCTTCAGCGGCGATCGCCTTCAGAATACGTAACTGATCCAGAGTGAAAGGAAGGTCAGACATAGCGGCTAAACCCGAAAATTAAGAAAGCTTGCGAAGCCATAACAGACAAGTAATTCGCGTTGAAAGAGAAAGGGGAAAAATAGCAGTGATGAATCCAGTAGGCCCGTTAAGTTCATGGTGTCGGTCAGTCCCCATCATGAAGGCGTTGGCTCTGCAATCCTTAGATTACTCGTTCCTCGGGCTCACTGGCTTTAATTTGAACCAGAACCTAAAAAGATTATGAAGCGGCAGTTTCTTCAGGACTTTCTGAATTTACCAGGAATTGCAGACGTTGCCCTAATGGATGGACCGGCTCAACTGTAATTTCTAGGGGGTGATAAATGGCTTTATCGCCAGTGTCTGACGGGGAGACATCCAAACTCTTCCACCCGACGTAGAGGTCTGTCTACCTAGCCTTCAGCAGTAATTTAATTCAGCGCTGCTATCGGTCTAAAACCGTTTTGCCGTCTGGCTATAGTGTGTATCTGAGGGAATTACCAAGTTCCATCCTCACGGCTTTTAAAGTTAAGATTTGTTGCGGGCTTTGATTGCATCTCCTAATATGCGCCATAGTTCGATGCTTGCCTCTAGTCATGAAATGAAGCTTCGGTTGCCAGATGACATTCTTGACGCCAGTGAGTTAATTTAGGGAAGGGCGCTAAAAGTAAGATTTTTCAACCTCTTTAGGGGAGTTTGAACTGTCCTCTGGCAATGGCTTACGTAACTGATATCACGAATATCACGGAGCTTGCGCTTATTTTTTATACCCAATGCAGTTCGCCAATTGATAGCCAATGATGCATAGCGCCTTTTCCGGCCAATCGTTGAAGCGCTCTCTAAATAGAGAATTCAACACAGTTAATGGTCATATGTTATCAACGACTAACACCGTCGACCGACTCTTCATATTCGCCTTAAGTACTCCAACAGAGTATCTGTTAAGGTAATCCAAAGGGTGAATTGGGATTAGTTTCAGCGCAAATGTCATGCAGGCGAAACTGAAGTTGAATCGTCGACAGCAACGCGTACTATGGGCGACGGTTCGTCACTATGTCGCCACGGCTGAGCCTGTGGGCTCCAAAGCGCTAGTGGCGGAATATGATTTGAATGCGAGTCCGGCGACAATCCGCAACGCGATGGGTTTTTTAGAGAAGTCTGGTTTACTCTATCAACCCTATACGTCTGCAGGCCGCATTCCGTCCGATTCTGGATATCGCCTGTATGTCGACCAATTGATGCAGCCTTCAGAAGATTTAGCTCGGCGAGTTGATTCTATGTTAACGACTCAGCTTGACTGGGATGGTTGGAGTTTTGAAGCCTTGCTGAGGGGCGCAGCCCAGATTTTATCCACGCTGAGCGGGTACATTACCCTGATTACCTTGCCACAGGCCAATACGGTCTTATTAAGGCATTTACAATTGCTTCAGGTTAATCCAGATGAGATTTTATTGGTGGTGGTGCTGGATTCCTCTGGGGCTCAGTCAACCCTGATTAAGCTTCCCCAGACTGAAGATCAAACGATATTCGATGCTGAGACCCTGGAGAGAGAGTTACAAATCCTCTCTAATTTTCTCAACACTCATCTGCGGGGGCGATCGTTATCGGATATTACCTTGCTCGACTGGAGCGAACTTGACCGAGAATTTCAGCGATATGCCGATACTTTGCGTCAAGCAATGACGGAATTAAGTCGTCGCAGTCAGTCCCCCGCGCTCTCCCAGATGATGGTCAGCGGATTGGCGGAAGTCCTTCGCCAGCCGGAGTTTTCTGAAAGCCATCAAGTACAAACCATTTTCCAGCTTCTAGAAGCGGATCAAGCTCAGTTATGGCCGTTAATTTTCGATTCTAATGATGCTGAACAGGCTGGTAAGCAAGTGCGTGTGTGGATTGGTTCAGAAAATCCACTAGAGCCAATGCGAGCCTGTGCTTTAGTCGCCTCAACTTATCAAAAGGGCGCTGTACCGGCGGGAAGCGTCGGGATTCTGGGGCCAACTCGGATGATTTATGAGAATGCGGTTGCGGTGGTGGAAGCTGCTTCAGGTTACCTATCAGAAGCGCTGAGTGCGGAATAGCTTCGGTTTGGGCGGACGTTCAAGGCTGAGGGATGTCGGGCCTAAGTGTTTGGGGCTGAATCTCATCATGATTCATGGGGGCTCACCAGTAGACGCGCCGCTAAAATACCGCCGATGAAACCAAAGAGGTGTCCCTGCCAGGAAATGCCGGGTTGGTTAGGAAACATGCCGATAATAGTGCCTCCGTAGAGGGTAAAGGCGGCTGCGGAAAGGGCCATGGCCGTAAAACTCCCCTCAAAATAGCCCCTCAGGAGTAAAAAACCCAAATAGCCAAAAACTAAGCTGCTTGCGCCGATGTGGACAGACCCTGGTTGACCGATGAGCCAGGTTCCTAAGCCGCCGACAACCATAGAAACGCTTGTCACGATAAAGAAATCGCTGATTTCTCGGAGCATTACGAACCAACCCAGGGTTATCAGCGGGATAATATTTGCAATTAAATGTTCAAAATCACCGTGGAGAAACGGAGCAAACAGAATCCCCTTTAACCCAGCTAAGGTGCGAGGTCGAATGCCGTAGCGATTGAGTTCGCCTGCAAAAAGTAGCTGGTCTATAAGTTCGAGAGTTCCCAGAATAGCGACAAAGGCTCCTAAAATTAAAATCTGGGTTTTTAATTCTTTAGTAATCGCCTTTATGTTGTGATTGCTCATGGCCGGTGTTTACAATCCACTTCCATTCATTGCTGAATTGCTTATATATTCAGACTGCTTCATACTTTTGTCCCCCCTCTTCTATCTTGACCTCGAAAATCGACAGGTCCGCACTGGGCAACTCAATGTTTACCGTAAGGATCGTTGTTTTTTGATTTTTGATTTCAGCCACAGTGATCATCACTGAACTCCTAGCCGTCCTCTCTATTTCAGCCGCAGTGGGGTTACGCCTCGCCCTACCGCTGCTCTTGATTGGACTTTTATCCGGTGAAACGCTTTGGAATAATGTGCCCCTTTTGTCTCATATTCCGCCAACCATTGTGGTAAGCGTCTTGGTGAGTTGGTCGCTGTTTGAGTTGATTATCTCTAAAGATCGGCCCACTCGTCCTCTCCTCCAAAGTTTTGAACTTTTCTGCAGTCCATTTGTAGGCGCGATCGCAGGCATTGCGATCGCCCGCTCCGTCAGCCTTGAGGGATGGATGATGGGATTAGTCGGACCCCTTGGCGGATTGCTTGCTTTTGTCATTCAACTCGTCCAGGTGGGCTGGCTCTACCGAAACCGATATCCCAAACTGTGGGTTCTCTTTTTGCAAGACTTTTTATGCGTGTGTTTAGTTCTCTTCGCTTTTGACGCCCCTCGGCAGGGGGGGCTGATCGCTCTATTGCTCCTTTGGTTAGCCATCCGCATGTCCGCTGCTTGGCGGCGCTGGTATGTGAGCCAAGCGGCGGCCCAAGATCGCAAACGTCCCCGGCAATATAAACAAAATCCCGATTAGTTGATACCTCAATGCGATGGCAGATAGTCACCCCCTCGACCCCCATATCGCCCAAGTGAATCGTCGGCTGAAAGCGGCCCGGTTGGGGTTACTAATTGAGCGGCGAGGGCAAAAACTAAGTCTCCGGGGAGCCCTGCCGCCTCGTCCCGGCAGTCACTGTCTGCGGCCCTATCAGCAGAGGATTCCGCTGGGCGCGCCCGCTACCAAAGCCGGACTCAAACAAACCGAGCAAGACGCTAAAGTCATCGCCGCCCAGCTGATTCAAAAAACCTTTGACTGGCGACACTATCTGCAAAATCCAGGGGGCGCTCCCCTGGCTCAGAAAGACCTGAGCGAAAAGATCCAAGCATTCAAACACGATTTCTTCACCCAACGGGATCCGACCGCCCATCCTGCGTCCGTTAAAACCACTTGGGAAAAAGCCTATGCTCCCTATCTGCGAATGTTGTCTAGCACCGCCGAAAAGCATACTCGCCTCAATCTATCGGAAATCATGTACGCCACCGTGCAATCGACCCGGTCCAATTCTCGTAGCCGTCTGGTGTGCTGTACAGCCTTGGCGGCCTTTGCCGACTTTTTAGACCTCGATCTCCCGACTGATCTCAAGACCCTTTGGGGAACTTACGGCAACCGCCAAATGCAAGCCAGGGAATTACCCTCTGATGAGCAAATCATTGCAGCCTACGATAAAATTCCCAATGCGAACTGGCGGTTTGTTTACGGCATGATGGCGACCTATGGCCTCAGGAACCATGAGGTCTTTTTCTGTAACTATACTGAGTTAATAAACCGTCAGTCCGAAGCAGTGATTGAGGTGCAAGAAACCACTAAAACGGGGCGTCACGAAGTTTGGCCTTTTTATCCTGAATGGGTTGAACGCTTTAACTTACAAGATGTCTCCTTACCTCAGATTTCAACTGACCTAAATCACACCACACTGCAGCGAATTGGTCAGCAAGTGACTACCCAATTTCGCCGATATGGCGTCCCCTTTTCACCCTACGACCTCCGCCACGCTTGGGCTGTCCGCACCATCTTGTTTGGTCTGCCCGACACCGTCGCCGCTCGAATGATGGGGCACTCCGTGGCCATTCACAATCGCACCTATCACCGCTGGATCACCCACCGCGATCAGGCCCAAGCCGTTCAGACCGCCTTAAGCCGCAGCCAGATGACCGCACCGGACTAACTGAAGGAATCAACAACCCCATCATCCACCCATCTACCCATCCACCCATCCACTGCCTTCTGCTGACGCTTCGCAAGCCTATACTCCGGCTCCTGATGCTCGCCCTTAGGCCATCACCATGCCGCCATCCACATTCATGACCTGTCCTGTGATGTAAGCCGCCGCCGGATCAGCGGCCAAAAAACGAATTAAGCCTGCTACTTCTTCCGGTTTGCCAAAGCGCCCCAGAGGAATGAATTTGAGGATTTCCTCGGAATTGGGGAGCTTCTCAGTCATGTCGGTGGCGATAAAACCTGGCGCGATGGCATTGGCTGTGACGCCGCGGGCGCCCAGTTCTTTAGCGACTGTCTTAGTAAAACCAATCACCCCGGCTTTAGCAGCGCTGTAGTTGGCTTGACCTGGATTCCCCATCTGCCCTGCTACTGAGGCAATATTGATGATGCGTCCCGAGCGCTGTTTTAGCATGATTTTACTGACGGCTCGAGTACAGAGAAAAACCCCGGTCAGGTTAAGGTCAATCACCGCTTGCCAATCTTCCGGTTTCATTCGCAGCAGCAAGGTATCCCGAGTAATGCCCGCGTTATTGACTAAGACATCAATCTGTCCCCATTTATCCATTGCGCCGCGAATCAGCGCCTCAACCTGATCCGCTTGGGAAACGTCAGCTTGCAGCGCGATCGCGTTCCCGCCCATGGCTTGAATTTCAGCCACAACTTCATCGGCGGCTGTGCTGGATCTGGCATAGTTGACGACAACCTGCGCCCCCTCAGCCGCTAACGCCACCGCCGCCGCCCGTCCGATACCTCGTGACGCGCCCGTAATAATCGCCACTTTGTCCTGGAGGGATTTGGAAGCTGCTGTGGATGCCATAACGTTTTAACCTTAACAAACCTCAATCAAATGTTTTAAGCAAGAAATCGGCCATGGGCGCTGGGCTTAAAAATTCCGACGTCAGGTCAATCAATATCAGCGCCAGAAAAATTCACCAATTGCTCATGCCTAATCGGTAATTGCTAAATCATCTTAAGTCATTCCTGCGAGCTTACGGAATCTAAAAAGGTCTGAATTAGGATTAGAGCGTATAACTCTATTTCTGGTAAAGTCCGATGGCAGTTAAGCAACAGTTCAAAAGTTTTGAGGATTTGTTGGCGAATTCGGAGTTGCCTGTGCTGGTAGACTTTTACGCCAATTGGTGCGGTCCTTGCCAAATGATGGCTGGGATTCTAGAACAAGTGAACGCCCAGATTAAAAATCAGATCAAGATTGTCAAGATAGATACAGAGCGGTATCCCCAACTGGCCTCTCAGTATCAGATTTACGCCCTACCCACTCTGATTCTGTTTAAACAGGGCCAGCCAGTCGATCGTATCGAAGGTGTGTTGACCGTAGAGCAGATGGTGCAGCGTCTCAAATCAGTCCTCTAAATCGGTCGAGAAACCCGCTCAATCAATGAATCGATTCAAAAGGCGTTCGCAAACTTGATAAAGCTCAATATAGGAATAGGGTGCGGATAGTTTTTATCGTCCCAGGCTAAGTGCTTAGGGAGTTTGCTTATAAATCAGGCCCAGTGAGGACTGTCAATCGAGATGGTGGATAGAGGGCTGGGCGGCTTGGTTGGAGAATGTTATGAAAGAGGCGCTGTGTGCGATCGCGCTAGGCAGTAACTTGGGAGACTCCCTCGCTATCTTAGAAGGCGCTTTAGTGTCACTGAATCAGGTTCCAGGGGGCAGCTTACAAGCGCGCGCCCATATTTATTTAACGGCTCCCATTGGCCCCCCTCAGCCTGACTATCTGAACTGTTGCGCTTTATTTAAGACCATCCTCTCTCCTGAAGAAGTCCTCAGAATTTTGCTCAAGATCGAAGCGGAGTTCGGACGTGTGCGGCGAGAGCGATGGGGGCCGCGATTGTTAGATTTAGACTTATTGCTATTTGACAACCTCGTTCTAGAGACGCCCACCTTACAGCTGCCCCACCCCAGGATGCATGAACGGGCGTTCGTGTTGGCTCCTCTGGCCGAAATTGCTCCCGATTGGATTGAGCCAATTTCCGGGAAATCCATTGCTCAATTGCTGCAGGCGGTTGATTGCTCTGGCGTCCAGAAGTTATCGTGTTAGACCGTTTTCCCTCTGCAATACCTGTAATAATATTTGCTGTGAGTGGGTTAGCGGGTGCTTAATCCCCACTATCTCCCCAATCCAAATCTAAATTCCCGATATTTATGCCTTTAGGTCAAGAACCCCCTCAACTGCTCAAACAGCGTCTTTTCTACGAAGGCCAAAAATTTAATTTTGAAGTAAATCGTTTACGGCTGCCTAACCAAGTGGAAGGCGACTGGGAATGTATTCGCCATCCTGGAGGAGCCTTGGCGGTTCCCGTTACCGTCGATGGTGAGTTAGTTCTGGTTCGTCAGTACCGCTTTGCTTTGCTGGGACGATTACTGGAATTCCCGGCGGGGACGGTGGAAGTTAATGAGGATCCCGGGGAAACCATTAAACGAGAAATTGAGGAAGAAACCGGCTATCGGGCCAAGACCTGGCAATCCCTTGGCAGTTTTGCGCTAGCGCCTGGCTATTCGGATGAACTGATCTATGCTTTCTTGGCCAAAGATCTGGAAAAACTGGATACGCCTCCAGGGTTAGATGCTGATGAAGATCTTGAAGTCATCCTCATGTCCCCGGAGCAGTTGGAAAAAGCCATTATGGCGGGAGAAGCGATTGACGCAAAATCGATTGCTAGCTTCTTCCTCGCCCGTCCGTTTCTCTAACCGCTTTGAATTTCAAGAATTTTTAAGTGGGATTGCATCCTTGGTTATCTAGACTGCTTTAATTCGGATGTTGCTTAGGCATCCTGGCGGTGGAAGCTACTTAGGCGTTAATCCGCCTGAGTAGCGTCTATGCTTTAATGGTTTTTCGCGAGCTTTTTAAGGGTAGGGCTAGCCATCTTAAGGGTCTGATGCGTCTATTGCGGTTGCGCACATCAACCAATGAACCGCAATCGGCGCATTTCAAAATTCCTCTGACGCCTATTCGATTTAAGTGATCACTGCCGCAGGTCGAGCATTGATGGTGCTTAAACATATGTCTTCGATACAAACGAATAAAATCATTGTGGTTTCTTAATTCATTGATACAACTAAAGCCTGAGAGTTATCTGAGTATGAGGACACTCCTTTGAACTGGAATGCGATATTGCCTCAATAAAGGCTGATGACGGAGCCCAACTAGAGACGCCTCTCTATGCTGTACACTCGCCTCCTATCTGAAAAAATCGATTGCTCGGTGTGAAGCGAAGCGATCGCCCAATCCTTCAACCTTGTTTCCATGGTAGAAAGCAAGGCCTCCATTTCATAAACTCTGGCCTTTTATAGACGTTCAAAGAGAAAAACCCCTGGGAAACTCAGGGGTTTTTGCTGAAAATGTTCTATTTCTGAAAATGTCAAGGTTGAGTTTAGGCGTCTTCAAGCAATTTCCAAGTTACAGTAATCCCCAAGTGTCTAAAAGGCTGAGGAGAGAGGCTCCAATGCTAGGTATCAGTATCAAAGCGAGCAAGACGTTAAACAGCCCAACAGCTAATTCTTTGCTCATTATGGCTGTATTCCTCCTATCTGTTTCACTATATGGAGTTACTTGCATGAAGTCACCATCTGGTTAACTACGATACGTAATTTTTCAAGTTACCCCATTCAGACTCCAAAATTTCAAAACTCTAATATAATTCTAGATTTACTTAATGTTTTGAGTTTATCCCTAAAACCGTTGTATTTTTAGGACATGGTAGGACAAAACCTTCAGCGGGAAGACCCGCTTTATACCTGTACAGTGCCGATTGAAACGCTAACTGGTCGATTGGAAGAAGAGCTGGTGGCGTTTGGAGCCTCAGAAAGAGCCGCCAGGGAGCAGGCTGCAATCCTATTGGCGGATCACTATCAGTGCAGCGCCGACCAAATTCGCCAGCTCATGCAGCAAGCCGCAGTGGTTTTGGTCGCCCCGTGGTGTGCGCCGCCCACATTTGACTGACCGCCGCTTATGTCTGATCTAATTTTGTTTTGGCATCGTCGTGATTTGCGCATTTCCGACAATTTAGGCTTAGCGGCTGCTTGGCAGCGAACTTCTAAGGTGATTGGGGTGTTCTGTCTAGATGACGGCATTTTGAGGCGGAATGATGTGGCGTCGGCTAGGGTGGCTTATCTGATAGGCTGTTTGCGAGCGTTGCAGCAGCGATATATCGAGGCGGGAAGCCAACTGCTGATTATCCATGCAGATCCTCAGGTGGGTCTACCCAAGCTAGCTGATGCGCTTGGAGCTCTAGCGGTGTACTGGAACCGGGATGTGGAGCCCTATTCGCGCAGCCGCGATCGCGCCGTCGCCGCTGCGCTGAAAGAAAAAGGGATTGAGATACGCATAAAAACTTGGGATCAACTGCTTCACGCTCCCGGTGATATCCAAACCAGTTCAGGGTCCCCTTACACGGTCTATACCCCCTTTTGGCGGAACTGGAGTCGCCAAACCAAGGCGGATCCAGCTGCCCAATTGGAGACTTTACAAGGCTTATCCGCCCCTGAGTGGGAGCAAGCTGAAAATGCCGGGGTGATTCCTTTGCCCGACGCCAAAGACTTGGGGTTTACTTGGTCGAATGAATTACCCCTCTTGCCGGGAGAGAAGGCGGCTCAGGCGCAACTGTCAAGATTCTGTGAAGCGTTTATCCAGGCCTACGACATTCAGCGTAACGTTCCCTCTGCGCCAGGAACCTCCTTGCTGAGTCCAGCTCTCAAATTTGGCGCCATCGGCATTCGCAAAGTGTGGGCGGCGACGGTTGAGGCGATGGAGCACACGCGCAGCGATGAAGCGAGGGTGGGGATCAATACTTGGCGGCAGGAATTAGCCTGGCGCGAATTTTATCAACATGTGATGTATTTTTTCCCAGATTTAGCGGAGGGCCCTTACCGACAGCCCTTGAAAGCATTTCCTTGGGATAACGATAAAGATCGCTTTCAAGCCTGGAGTCAGGGAAAAACGGGGTATCCGATTGTGGATGCGGCCATGCGGCAGCTCAATCAAACGGGGTGGATGCACAACCGCTGTCGCATGATTGTGGCCAGTTTTTTGACTAAAGATTTGATCATTGATTGGCGATGGGGCGAGCGGTATTTTATGCAGACCCTGGTGGACGGTGATTTGTCAGCTAATAATGGCGGTTGGCAGTGGAGCGCCTCCAGTGGTATGGATCCGAAGCCGCTGAGAATTTTTAATCCCGCCAGCCAAGCCAAAAAGTTTGATCCCGACGCTGACTATATTCGTCAATGGTTGCCGGAAATTCGCAGTTTGGACACAGCCATGCTGGTAACCGGCAAGATTCCTGAGGATGAGTGCGATCGCTGCAACTATCCCACGCCGATTGTGGACCATAAAAAGCAGCAAGCGATTTTCAAAGAACGGTATCGACTGCAAAAAGCGGCGGTCACTCAATAACATTTGGTAAGGAATGGCGCTTTCTAATTCTGGGAGGGTGTGGCCCATATCCATATCATGGGAGCTTTATCATGGGAGCGTTTCCTCAAACTTTCTGAGGTCGCCGAGCTTTATCAAGTCTTTATCGGTATCGCCTCTCATTCCCAATGAATAGGCTGACAACGTCTTACGCGGCGTCTTTTTTTCGCCTTTGGCGTTGCTGTAATTTACTTTATTAAGGACTGTTGCAGATGTTTGGGGCTGGCGCGCCAACTGGGACAAAGCAGAGAGATGTTGAATAGGCAGGGACTTCAGGATTTTGGGTCAGTGATTCTGCTGAGAATTCGGAGGGGGGGCTTTTGGAGTACCGTAAAACAACGATGGTGCGGTTTGGTCTCCATACAGACAATAGATTCAAATCTTGAAGTTCATCCCTTCTCACGCAAGGTACTCCTCAGATATGGCTACTCAAACCTCCTCTCTTCGCTCTCGCGGCATGGAGCTGCTGATGTCCTACAAGCAGGATCCCTCAATTAAACTCCGTAATCAGCTTGTGCGATTGAATGCAGGCCTGGTTCGTAAAATTGCCCATCGGGTGAGCCACCAATGTTCTGAACCCTACGACGATCTTGAGCAAATCGGTTATCTAGGGTTAATTCGGGCGATTGAGCGTTTCAACCCCAGCCAAGGATGTGCGTTTAGCTCCTTTGCAGTTCCCTACATCCGCGGCGAGATGTTACATTACCTGCGGGATCGCGGCACTACCGTCAAAATTCCCCGGCGCTGGCAGGATCTTCAGAAAGATGCTCAGAAACGTCAAGCTGAGTTGGTGCGGACCCTCAATCGCCAACCCAGTGATGCTGAAATGGCTGATGCGTTAGGCGTCTCGGTTGCAGAGTGGCGCGAAGTGAAATTAGCCACCAAAAATCGCCTTCCCCTAAGCCTAGACGCTACGATCTGTCAACAGATGGACTCCTCGATCACCTTGGGCGATACCTTGCCGGACGCCCATTATCAAATGCTGCAAATGCTGGAAGAAGATCGGCAACAACTTCAGCGGGCCCTCAATCAGCTAGAAGAAAAGACCCGATCCGCCATTGAATTCGTCTTTTTTAACGGCCTTTCCCGAAAGGAAGTGGCTGAGCGCATTGGGGTCAGTCCGATGACCGTCACCCGGCGCATCCAACGGGGAATTGATCAGATGATTTCTTTTCTCCAGCCTCAGGTTTTACAAACTGATCCATAAACTTGGCGCATCTCCTTTCATGATTTTGACCGGAAGTGTAATTTCACTGAATTCTCTCTCTCAATTTCATTATTCCCAGATTTTGATGTATCAACCAGCAAAATTGACTTAAATGAAAATATGGTGGCGGGAGCGACAAACCTGTCACTCCTGCGACGTTCCAATTTTTCGATCAATTCTCAGCTGGCCGAGGCGATTTCTTTCAACCTAAGCCCTGAAAAAAAGCCTCGATCCCCCTCTATACCCAGTACACAGATCTGGAGATATCCTACTCTTCCGCTGGCGCTTCAATCAATTTACGTCAGCAAACGTATTGAATTCTATTAATAGCGTCAGCATTTTTTCAAGGTGATTTAGGGTGATGCGCGGCTCTCAACGGCCTGTCCTAAGCTTCTACAATGAGCGCGGTTCGGGGCGGTAGGGTTAGCGTCACTGTGGAAACTCCCTTTTCGCATGTCCAAGTAATCTCTCCTTGCCCAAATAGAGGGATCTTCGATTGGGCGTTGAGAACTGACGACGGGGGTGAGAACGTCACCACCGCGGATTCTTCCGCCGCATTAACTGCAATGATAATCGTCTCCTGCGGCAAGGTCCGGGCAAACACATACACCTTCCCTTGGGTTTCGAGCACTGTGTAGTCCCCGGTTCGAAGGGCGGGATGGGCATGGCGCAGGGCGATGAGATCGCGATGAAGTGCAAGCAGGATATGATTCCACTGGTCTTTAGGTGGAAAGGTCCGGCGACAGTCAGGGTCAGGCCCCCCAGACAGACCGACTTCGTCCCCATAGTAAATGCTGGGAGCGCCGGGAAAGGTCATCTGTAGCAGCACAGCCAACTCGAAACTGCTCTGATCGTCGCTGACTACGCTCAAGACACGGGCGACATCATGGCTAGAGAGGAGATTTAGCTGGGTGAGTTGAATATCCCAAGGATATAAAGCGAGAAGTTGCTGGATTTTTTGGCCGTAGGCGGCGGCGTCCAGGGGAGGGTAAGGATAGTAATCTGGACTCTCAACATACTCCATCCGCACATGATCCCCCGCGGTAAACGCCAGGGTAGGACCCGTGAACATATAATTCATCACCCCGTCAAATTGGTCGCCTTTGAGCCACTGGCCAGCATTGCTCCACACTTCCCCGACAATATAGGCTTCAGGATTGATGGCTTTGACGCGATCGCGAAATTCTCGCCAAAATCCCGCCGCCTTAATTTCAAAGGGCACATCCAGCCGCCAGCCGTCAATACCCGCCCGAATCCAGTGTTCGGCAATTTCCATGATGTACTCCCGCACAGCGGGATTATCGTGGTTGAACTGAGGCAGGGCTCGGTTGTCAACCCAACTGATGTAATTTGCCGGTAAAGATCCGTCATAGGCAGATAAGGGCCAGTCTTGAACTTTGAACCAGTCGAGCCAGGGGGAGTGAGGCCCGTTCTCTAAAATATCGTTGAAGAAGAAAAATCCCCGGCTGGCATGGTTAAAGACCCCATCCAAGACAATCTTGATGTCGCGTTGATGGGCGGCATTGAGGAGTTCAAAAAACGCCTCGTTTCCCCCCAACAGCGGATCCACCTGATAGTAATCATGGGTGTGATATCGGTGGTTGCTGGCTGATTGAAAGATTGGGGTAAAGTAAATCGCCGTTATTCCCAGATCCTGCAAATAGTCAAGTTGTTCCATCACCCCCCACAGATCGCCGCCTTTGTAGCCATTAATGGTGGGCGGAGACTGCCAAGATTCAAGCGGGACCGTCATTGCGGGATGCTGTCGAGGTTGCGTGGTTTGGGCAAAGCGATCGGGAAAAATTTGATAGAAAACCGCATGTTTGACCCAATCGGGCGTTTGGATGTCCATAGTCATTAATGATGGCCAGTTGAATTCTCAAGGACGGTGCTCAGTATTTCCAACAACTCTATTGGGGGGCGCCAACGATATTGACTCAACTTGATTTTGCCGACGGGGCTAAATTCAATGCCCTCGTCTTCTAACAATGCTCGCTGCAAGTGATCGGCTCCCTGCCGCACGGTTGAGTAGGAAACTTCCCCTTTAGCGTTAATGACTCGATGCCAGGGGATGTCGTCGTGCTTCATATCGACTCGATAAAGGGCATAGCCCACAAGTCTGGCTTTACCCGACAGCCCAGCTAATTCCGCCACTTGCCCATAAGTGGCGATTTGGCCATAGGGGATTTGGCGAACAATGGCGTAAATGCGATCGTAGGTTAACACTTGGGGAATTTAGCTCCGTAGCAGCCCAGTTGAAATATAGCGGGTTTCATGAATATGGACTATACCCTGCACGCTCTCTTTTGACTGACGGTTTTCCAACTAGGAAGCTAGCTTTGTGTTTCCTGTGGCTACTATTTTTATTATCTTGAATTCCCCTTTTGCTCACTTTTTCTGTTCAATTTATATGGGAATTAATGGGGTATTTCGGGCATTTTAAAACAAGAGGGATGAACAGCCAACTTTTGCATCTAGAGTGGAGATAGAAATAAGAATGACCCCCTTTAAAGTGGTGCTTGAAATTATGATCGCATTTGTTGTTGGAGCCGGAATTCTCACTGTAATTAACTGGAGGACAGACCAAGCAATCTCGAATTCAAGTCAATGGTCAACTCTACAGATTGAGTTCGAATAGGTAAGCTTAACAACAATCATCATCTAAGCAGTTGAGCAAGCTTTCAATTAGCTGTGAATGGTCTGCAGCTTTATTTCATGTCTAAACTTTGATATTGATATGGCAGTCGTAGAAGCTCTAGCTTGGGGAAAATAAAAAATGATTAAGTGGTTTTTTGCCCCACCCTTATTCCTATTGTTAATGCTAATTTCTCCATGGTATTTATACCTTGAATTACTGTCTCAATGAATGAGACAAGATTATTATCTATGGTTATGTCCAACCTTGATCATCCATCCGCTTACTGGCTTAAACAACTGACCTCTATTGAAGGCAAGGTTATTTGTGGAATCAGTTTTTCTATGAAATTTAGGTTGTCTTAACAGTTTGCGAAAAACCAGTACAGTTTGCGAAAAACCAGTTTTTAATGGGAGTCGGATGAGGGGCATCAAGGTTTGTAACTATCAGCTGGGAAATTGAGGCGAGGGAGGATCTAGGCGTGAGGGGCCAGAAAACCTATTGTCTTCAAGTTGCATTAGAGTCTGTAACGAGAGTCTGTAACGTGGGAGGAGGCGTTTAGAGGGTGTCGAAACAGATGGGGCATGAGAGCATTACCAGCGATCTCGCCGCGACGGGAACTAACTCTCCTTTACGATAAATCTTGCCATCTTCTATAAACCCAACCGGGTGTTTGGTGTCGAAGATCACTTTCCACTGATGTTCCTTAAAAGTTAATGGAATGGTGAACTCCATCATCTCTGGATTGGCGTTGAAGAACAGAAGAAAACTATCATCTACAATTCTTTCACCGTAAGTATCAGGACTGAGTAACTCTTCACCATTTAAGAAAATGCCGATTGCTTTATCGGAGCCCTCATGCCATTGTTTGTCGCTAATTTCTAATCCATCCGGGTTATACCAAGCGATATCCCGCACTCCAGAACCATAAATTTCTCGACCCTGGAACCAGGATCGACGGCAGAAAACAGGGTGTAAGTGGCGAAAATGGATGAGTTTCTGGGAAAATTCCAACAGCTCAGCATTCGTTTCCCGTAGACTCCAGTCTAACCAGGAGAGTTCGCTGTCCTGACAGTAAGTGTTGTTGTTACCTTGTTGGGTGCGGCCCATTTCATCTCCGCCCAACATCATGGGAACTCCCTGAGAGAGCATCAGTGTCGCTAGAAAATTCCGCCGCTGCTGCGCTCGCAGTTGCAGGATTTCGAGATCATTCGTGTCACCTTCGACGCCGCAATTCCAAGAGCGATTGTGGCTTTCACCGTCTCGGTTTTCTTCCCCATTTGCTAAGTTGTGTTTTTGGTTGTAGCTGACCAAATCATTGATGGTGAAGCCGTCATGGGCGGTAATGAAATTGATGCTGGCGTGGGGGCGCTTACCATTGAATTCATAGAGATCTGAACTGCCTGTAATCCGAAAGGCGAATTCCCCCAGACGACAATACTCATCCCGCCAAAAATCCCGCATGGTGTCACGGTATTTCCCATTCCACTCTGACCAGAGCAAGGGAAAATTGCCCACCTGATAGCCGCCTTCGCCGACATCCCAAGGTTCGGCGATGAGTTTGGTGTTAGAGAGAATGGGATCCTGGTGAATGATATTGAAGAAGGCGGCTAAACTATCCACTTCATACAGTTCTCTGGCTAGGGCTGAGGCCAAATCGAAGCGGAAGCCGTCCACATGCATTTCCAGCACCCAATACCGTAAGCTATCCATGATCAGCTTAAGAATTTGGGGGTGCCGCACATTCAGCGAGTTGCCACACCCGGTAAAGTCCATGTAGAAGTAGGGATTGTCCTCCACCAAACGGTAGTAGGCTTCATTGTCGATGCCCCGGAAAGAAAAGGTGGGCCCCAGATGATTCCCTTCTCCAGTATGGTTGTACACCACATCCAGAATTACCTCAATGCCAGCCGCGTGGAGGGACTTGACCATCTGCTTAAATTCCCTCACCTGCTCGCCGTGAATGCCAGAGGCGCTATACCCTGAATACGGCGCAAGGTAGGCAATGGAATCGTATCCCCAATAGTTCCGCAATCCGGTATTGACTAGGTGTCCAGGATAGGCGTTGAAATGATGGACTGGCAGTAGTTCAATGGCGGTCACACCAAGGGATTTGAGGTGAGCGATCGCGGCCGGATGAGCCAACCCAGCATAAGATCCTCTAAGCTCATCTGGAATTTCAGGGTGGCGTTGAGTAAACCCCTTCACGTGGGTTTCGTAGATCACGGTTTTGTGCCAAGGCGTGCAGGGGGGGCGATCGCCCCGCCAATCAAAGGTGGGATCAATGACAATCGCTTTGGGAATAAAGTGGGCGTCATCTGCTTCACAGAAGAGTAACTCGCTGTCTTCCTCCCCTAATTCTTGCAGGGCATAGTCAAAAACTTCGGCTCCGTATTTCACGTCTCCTGCAATGGCTTTGGCGTAGGGATCAATCAGTAGCTTATTGGGATTGAAGCGGAGCCCTTCTTCTGGATTATAAGGACCGTGGACTCGAAATCCATAGCGCTGTCCGGGGCTGATCCCCGGTACATAGCCCTGCCAAATATAATTGCTGACTTCCAGTAACGGCAGTCGTGTTTCTTGATTTGCTTGATCAAATAAGCAAAGCTCGACCCCAGTTGCATTCTCGGAAAAGAGAGCAAAATTGACGCCTTCTCCATCCCAGGTAGCGCCTAACCGATGGGTTTTCCCAGGCCAGATTTTTTTTGCCATGTTACGAGACTTCCTTCAGGACCAGGGTGTATCCTTCAATATCAATTTTTTAGATCAGTCTGCTATCTCACCCAATTATGGAGCAGGCTTCACTGATTTAGACCGTAATCTTGAAATAGTTTTGGGTAAAAATTCAATCGGTGTGTTCTGAGTTGACTGAATTATCCTGCCGTGAGGGAGATCACATATTGGTTATGGAGATGATCACTCGCTGAGTTCTCTCCCAATCACCGACATCATTTACGCCAATTCTTAAGATAGTTAAACTAGTGTGGCGTAGGGAGGGATACAACGCTGATGACTCAGGTTTCTAAAAAGCCTTTAAGACCGAATCCGTTTATAGCGTATCGGGACTCTAAAACAGGCAGATGGTATGTTGTGTTAAAGCCTGTTCCTTAAACTCAGCATATCGGTTTTTTCTTAAATTTACACAAAGCGACGTCTCCGCCGACCCTATGCGAGATTTGTATCCGCCCATTAAGCCTTACCATGAAGGATCCCTCCAAGTTTCTGAACTGCATACCCTTTACTTTGAGGAATGCGGTAATCCTAGCGGCAAGCCAGTTGTTTTTCTCCATGGCGGTCCTGGCGGAGGCATTAGGCCAATATATCGACAGTTTTTCGATCCAAATCTCTGGCGGATCGTTTTGTTTGACCAGCGAGGCTGTGGTCGGAGCACGCCCCATGCTGAGCTGTCGCAAAATACCACCTGGGATTTGGTGAGTGATATTGAACAGCTGCGATCGCATCTGGGTATTGACCAATGGGTCGTATTTGGGGGCAGTTGGGGCAGCACCCTGGCCCTGGCTTACAGTCAAAACCACCCTACGCGCTGCCAAGGCCTCATCCTACGAGGCATTTTTATGCTTCGCCAGCAAGAAATTGACTGGTTTTATCAGCAGGGAGCGAGCTATCTCTTTCCCGATGCTTGGCAAGCCTATCTTGCTCCTATTCCGTTAGAAGAACGACACGAGCTTGTCGCCGCCTACTACAAGCGGCTAACCAGTTCAGACATTGCCATCCGCCAAACAGCAGCCCGCGCTTGGTCAGTATGGGAAGGGAGCGCCAGCAAACTGATCCAAGACCCTAAACTAATGGAATCCTTTGGCGAAGATAATTTTTCAGCCGCTTTCGCCCGAATCGAATGTCATTACTTTATCAATAGGGGATTTTTGGATCCAGAGGATCAGTTACTCCAGAACATTGATCGGATTCGTCATATTCCAGGTGTCATAGTCCAGGGTCGCTACGATGTTGTTTGCCCGATGATATCTGCCTGGGAACTCCATCAAGCCTGGCCGGAATCAGAACTGATTGTGATTCCGGACGCTGGACATTCTGCTACAGAAGTCGGCATCGCCGATGCTTTAGTTAATGCAACGGATCGGTTTGCGAATATTTAACCCCCGCAATTATTGTGAATTCAATTATTTTGAATAAATGGGGTGCGCTAGGCCAAAACGGTGAACTGCGCGACGCTTCATATTGTCTAGTATGGCCTGCAGGTCTTTGAGAGAAAAGGGTTTGCTGATATAGTCATCCATGCCGATGGCTAAGCAGGCTTGTTTATCTTCTGGCATGGCGTTAGCGGTCATCGCAATAATCCAAGGCCGTTGTTCCCCCCAGTGGTCAATAATTTTCTGAGTCGCCTCCAGGCCATCCATAACGGGCATTTGCACGTCCATTAAAATGACGTCATATGCTTGTCGCTCTAGCGATTCCAACACTTCCAATCCATTTTCTACAGCATCGCCAGAATACCCAAATTTTGCTAAAAGCTTCAGGGCGATTTTACGATTCACTACGTTATCTTCAGCCACCAAAATTCTTAAAGGACACTTCTCAGCAAGATTAACTTCTACATTGGAATATCGACTGCGCACCCTTCTTTCTGATGATTTCCAGTCTTTAATGGAAGCCGCGATCAAGGCGTCATACAAGGCGGATTGTTTGACAGGCTTCGTCAGATAGCGAATAAACAGGTCGTTGACATTTTCCGGTTTATTCGCGGAACTCAGCATGATCAGCGGGAGTTCGCGCTTAGATCTCAGCTTAGAAATTTCTTTGGCGAGTTGCACTCCATCCATTTCTGGCATTTGCATATCGATAATTGCCAGATCAAAGGCGTCTCCTCGGACGATTCGATTCAACGCCTGTTGGCCAGAAGAGGTTAAATGCGGTTTCATGCCCCAGCTTTTACACTGCTGCTCGAGGACTCTTCGATTGGTGGCGTTATCATCGACAATTAATATATGCCGATCGTTGAGTTCTGCAATTTGATTATTCAGATATCGCCTGGGTTGTGTTGCGGCAACCGTCGTCCTGATGGTGAAGAAAAACGTTGATCCCCTTCCTTCTTCACTCGTGACCCATATGCGTCCACCCATCAATTCCGAAAGTCGTTTGCAGATGGCCAGTCCTAACCCTGTACCGCCATACTTTCGTGTGGTGGAGGCGTCAACCTGAGAAAAGTTTTTAAATAATTTTGATAAATTCTCTTTTGAAATACCAATTCCTGTGTCTTGAACGGAAAACTTTAGCTCAACAATTTCGCCAAGCATAGAGTTAATTTCGACGGAAACAAAAATTTCTCCCGACGTCGTAAACTTTACGGCATTCCCAATCAAATTAACTAAAACTTGTTTCAGTCGAGTAATGTCACCGTTGATGAAAGCGGGGACATTATTATGAATTAAATAGAGCAGGTCTAGGCTTTTTTCTGAGGCGTTAACGGCTAAAACATCTAAAGCATCTTCGATGCAAGATCTCAGTTCGAATGTTCGAAATTCCAGCATCATACTGCCGGATTCGATCTTGGAAAAGTCTAAAATATCATTAATGGTGGCGGATAAAATTTCACCGCTACTCAGAATGGTATTGACATAATCATATTGTTCTTTCGTCAGTTCTGTTTCGAGCAGTAGGCTGGTCATGCCAATGACCCCATTCATAGGGGTGCGAATTTCATGACTCATATTCGCCAAGAATTGCGATTTTGCTTGATTGGCTATCTCCGCATTTTCACGCTCTTGGTTGATGGTGGCAATATGAGATTTGATTTGTTCTGACATAGCTAGAAATGCTTTAGATAACATTCCAACTTCATCAGAACTAGTGGGCAATTGATCCGCTTGGGAAAAATCGCCGACTGCAAACTCATGCATTCTGGACGACAGTTTGCGCAGTTGGTGAGATAATGTTTGGGCGCTACGAATTTGGAATAGGGTGAAAATTGTAAGGATGATGAAGCCGCTGCTAAAGATGATTATTGTATAAACGATAGAGGTTCTTTTCTGGCGAAATAGATCCTCAGAGACAAAGTCTAGTAATTCATTGATGTGTTGGTCACACTTGTCGATCCAAGGGGCGATTCGATCGTAACGAAGTTTATTTTGAGCAAGAACCAGTTCAAGTTCAACGGTGTCAGAAGTTAATGATGAGACTAATGTTTGATATTTTGTGATCTCAATACTTAAAGGAGTTTTGAGTTCTGGGGGTAATTCTTCCGCCGCCACTGCAGTCTGAAGTTCGGCAACCTGTTTAATTAAGTTGTCAGCAAGCTGCATATTTAAGGTGGTGCTGAAGTCTTTTAGGTAGAGCTGAATTTGGGTGAATTTAAATATCAGTTCTGGTTTATCAGAGTCTTCTAAATAAGTTTGAATATTATTCTTTATTTTTTCGAGTTCAAATAGGGTTCCTCCTGCTTGATTTAATCCCATTCTTTTCTGCACAACAACTGTACCTTGGACAGATTCTTGATACCCATCCAAGGTTTTAAGCATCAGTTGCAGTGTCTTAGCAATTGTTGGGTCATAATTCTCTTTTATTAGATTTTCTGAGATAGACCGTGCAGTATCGATCCTGGCTTGAAAGTTTGTTGATAACGCCGATTTTCTCAACGTAATCATTTCTGATTCTTCAAGGCGGGCCAACACAATCTCTTCTTGGATCTTGTGCAATCGATGTTCGATCAACAGTAAGTACTCTTGCTGATCGAGGGTTGCATTAATTTGAGATTTGTATCGATAGTCTAGAAGTGCGGTGGCGGTCGCGACTAAAAAAGCAGTAACGGCTAGTAAGAAAAGCGGATTTACAGTTTTAAGTTTTTGTCCGACTCGTTTGAAGAGATGAAGTTTAAGGGGGGTGTACTCACGCAAATTATATCCTCGGAAGGCTGCAGAAATAGTTTAGGGGAAAGGGAGAAGTGGATAGGGTTCGGGTTAATTTAGTTCTTCAGGAGCTTTGTCCCTAATCAGGGGCCAATTCTGAATTACTTTTCGCAGATTACCGCCCTCATCTTGGAAGAATTTATCTTTTACGTCTTCGTTGAGGAAAATGTAGAGATAGCCATTAAGAAGCGACCAAACTTCTGGATCGCCATCAAGTTTTTTCCGTAAAACGACTCCAAAGGTACAGTACCCTCCGTTGGCCGGTGCGTATTTTTTGGGGTCATTGACAAATTTATCTCGGTTCTCAGGGCTTGAAAATAGCCATTGACTATTGTTCCAGGATAGGCTAAGTTCCGTCCGCCCCGGAATGGCCTTGCCATCGCTAAAGTATGCGACGGGGTCGTATCCCCTTAAGGCGCGTCCCTGTTCATCTAAGTTGGTCTCTATGGGATTAGGTTGTGGGGTTGCTGTTTGGTTGGGATTAGCGCTGGATTCAAGCGTGGCTGGGTCTTGGCCGCTGACTCCTGTCAGTGGTTGTTTGGGGGCGCAACTGTTGAGCGCAATCGCACAAGCGCTAATCGCAAAAACAGACGCAAACTTCCAGCTCATTTGCTCCTCCGCACGGTTGTCTTAAGATTTACCAGAGGCTTTTGCCTGACTTTAGCTAAAAGCTTCCGTTTTCAATCTAGCATTGCACTGTCAGCGTCACCCTACGGACTGAGAACGCCCACTAAAGCTTTACAGGAAGTTTCACTAAATCAATTTTAAGGGGTAAATTTCCTTACCTCTCTTGCCCACTTACCAGGTAAGTTCTTTCCAAAAAATTGCTTACAGCTTAAAGCGGGAAATTTTCCGTAGGTAGGGAATACAGGAGTCAGGAGTCAGAATCTAGCGCCTATCAACCTTCTGCATTCTATATTCTGTATTTCTTACCTACTAACGTGATGTGCAACTAATTAAGAAGAAAAGGTCTCGCATTCCAAAGTTAGAGCTATCAAAAGCTCTAGCACTTTCAGGAATGTAAGACCATGTTCGATATTTCAGAGTT
>JAAUYH010232304.1_pt1 | contig 22710 bp, 18 predicted proteins | sample 7278061 | NCBI WGS metagenome assembly JAAUYH01 (sample SAMN14350203, study PRJNA611818) | marine sediment metagenome | isolation source: surface marine sediment (0.6m) | place: French Polynesia: Moorea | collected 2018-08 | reverse complement strand
GTTGAATGAGTAAAATGCTCTGAGGAGAATTAAACACGACCAAACGACAAATTAACGCAAGTGTAACCAAACCTGTACTCGTATGAGTGTGGGTTTTTTTATTTCAGAAGTCAGAAGTCAGGAGTTGTAGAGATGTAGCAGAGCCTTTGGCGTCGGCGGATCCGTAGGTGACGTAGTCATAGCCTCTGCTACGTCTCTACGGGAGTCGGGAGTCAGGACTGGAAATTTAACTTTTGACTTATAAAGACACGACGTATCACGTCTTTACGAAATATATCAAATTAAAAAACGGGCGCGGCAGGACTCGAACCTGCGACCGACTGCTTAGAAGGCAGTTGCTCTATCCGGCTGAGCTACGCGCCCAATTAATGCAGAAACAGTATTCTAGCAATTAGATGCTGACAATAAATTCAGCATTTGGATTATATATCTATTTCTAACAAAAAGCAATATTCAGAAATTTACTCATGGATTCTATACCCGAGCGCAGTTAGTATGATGAATGACGAGCAATAAAATTTATACATTATAAGCTTTCTATTTATAAGGAAATTTATGTATATTGTGATATCAAACAAAATGTTAAGTAATTAGCTTAAAACAACAGACTAACTGCAAATAACAACTCCATAACTTAAATACCCAGGTGTTTTGATTCCCACTCATTACTCCTTACTCATTACTCCTTACTCCTTACTTAATTCCCTTAAGCCATGTTTATTCTTAAACGGGAGGATGTTGAAATCTCCACGGTTCTACACCCCAAACGAGACCAGCAAGTACCAATCCTGTACTATCAAGAACAAACTTTTCGCCTAATTAAGGTATTTCCAGCTTCCCAAGAAGAAGAAGCAAAAGCTTTATGGCGAGAATTAACTGATAACCGGGGTAAAGCATGCGTATTATTAGAAGAAATAGAACGCTATAGTATTTGGGGTAAAGTCCGTATCGACAATTTAGGTAATGATTCCAGCGAACGTCAAAACATTGCAGTCCTGATTCAAGGTAGTATTTTGCTGTTACAAGCAATTTACCTCGATATTGAAGAATTTTTAGGTTCTAAGCAAGCCTCATTATTCGAGAAAGATATTGCCAGATTTTTTGGCGAACATAAATTTCCTCAGGTAACCACGCCTCAAGGGGTGAAGTTATTACTTAATTTCGATCCATTCCAAACAGTGCAGGTTCCCACCTGGCAGGAAACACATATCGTGACATTATTGCAGGAATTACATCGATTGGGAAAATCTTACTTTGGTAATACTAACTTTGCACATCCTGTAGCAGAAAAGTTACAAGATATGCCACAAGAAGAGCGATCGCAGTTTACTCAATGGTTGAATGAATCTTCTTTAAAGAAACTTTGGCATTAACTTTAGCATCAAAATCAGGTATTATCTCTGAGGTCAGAATTGTGTGTTTATCCCAAAAACATTCACTTTAAACCAATGCATTCAGAAAGGGTGCGAACCAGCTCAAATATAAGCTAAAACACGGAATAGAGGATGTTTCGCACAATAAAATCTGATGATTAACGTTTACAAAAATTCATATAGAAAAAAATCTATTTTTAATACACAAAACATCGTGTTAGCCAATATTGCTTGGGCTGTGCTAGCAATTTTATATTTTTTACTATTCAGTGCTAAAGTTCCAAATACAGAAGGAATTCTTAGACGTGCCGAATGGTATGTACTAGGAACAAATATTCTTGAAGCCTTCGCTTACTTATTTGCAGGAATTTTATGCTTGCGCAATTGGCGGAGTAGTAAAATTGTCAGCAGTCGAAATGTTTGGCTTGCGATTGGGATGGGAATGCTTTCTTATTTCCTAGGAGGAATCTTTTTTGGATTTCAGGAGATAGTCTTAAAAAAAGAACCCACCCTTTCCCTAGGCGATATATTTTTTGTGCTGACTTATATTTTACTGGGTGTAGGTATGATTGTGGCAGTAGCTTCTCGACGGATTAATCTAGAAGCATGGCAATGGATTATTGTTTTAGCTATTGGTGCTTTTGGTAGCGCCTTAGTTTGGCTACTTTCCAATTTGCCAGAAAACCAACAAATAGCAGCCCAATTAAGTCCATGGGAGCAAAATGTCTTTCAATTTGTAAATTGGTTTTATGTGGTGAGTGATGTTTTACTAATTATGATTGCTACTACTTTGTTACTGGCATTTTGGGGTGGAAGAATAGCCATGTCTTGGCGAATGATTGCATTTGCATCATTTTTTCTCTACATTGCAGATATGTGGTTTAAATATGCTGGTAACAGACCAGATTATCAAAGTGGTGACATATTAGAAGTATTTTGGGTCTTGAGTGGAGTTTTATTTGGTATGGGTGCAGCTTTAGAGTATGACGCATCATTAAATCGTTCCCGACGGGAGCGCGGGCGCAAAAGAGCTTAACGTAACAAGCAGGTGTCTACAGGTGAGAAAACTAACTGATTCAGACAAAAAAGAGATCCTTAAGTTATACCGGGAGAGTGCTGAAACAACTTCAACTCTGGCGGAACGTTATGGGGTGAGTAATTCGACCATCAGTCGGTTGCTCAAAAGTACTCTTCCTGAAGATGAGTACGAATATCTTGTTTCTTTAAAACGAGCGGCTAGAACTCCGGAAGGAAGAGCACAGGTAAATTATGAGAATATACCTGTATTCGCCAAAGAAGAAATAGAAGAGCCAGAAGAGCCGAAGAAATCAGAAAAACCAAAGAAACGGGAAAAACCCGCACCGGTGAAGAAAAAAGCTGTTACGAGTGGGGAGAGAAGAGTAAAGCGGCGTTCTTCTGCTACGACTGCTGCTCCGATTCCTACTCCTACCCCCAGTCCGGTAATATACTCACAACAGTTAGAAATATTTGGCGATAATGAACCAGAAGCTGAAATTGCTAATATTCCCTCACCGTTGTTAGAAGAAGAAGAAGATGAGCGTCGCACTCCGAAAATCATCGCTGAAATGCTCGGTGAAGATTTGCTCGATGAGTCTGAAGAATTAGATGATTTAGACGATCTCGAAGATGATTTCGATGATGACTTTGATGAAGATGAAGATGACTGGAATCGTCCCTTTGTTACCAGGACTCGTTCTAGCGGAGATCCATTAATCAAAGTTTTACCACTTTCTGCAGCTAGTTTACCTAGAACCTGCTATATCGTTATAGATCGTTCTGCGGAATTAATTACCCGCCCCTTAGAGGAATTTGGCGATCTGGGTGAAATTCCTAACCTGGAAAATCAACAAAGAACCCTACCCATATTTGATAATCACAGAATCGCCAAGCGGTTTTCTACCAAACGCGATCGCGTGATTAAGGTTCCCGACAGCAAAATGCTGCATAAAGCTCGCTATCACTTGCAGGCTAAAGGTATTACTCGGCTGTTAATTGATGGTCAGGTTTATTCTTTAGCGGTCAGTGTTTAGTGGTCGTTTGTATATGTTTTTGCTCCGATGATTTAGGTGCTTTAACTATACAGTTGTAGAGACGCGTGAGTACCTAGCGCCAGCGTGCAGGTATTGAGTGAACGCAAGGTCACTATTTCGCGTCTCTAATCTACGAACATATAGCACTACGAAGCTAAGTTAGGACATATATTAACCCTAAAAGCCATATGTTATGTATTAAGCTTTTTACTTTTTACTTTTTACTTGCGCGTAGCGCTATAGCATTACCAAGAATTACGCAAGCGTCACAATTAAAGAATAAATTTAAGGTTTTACTAGGTATTTTAATACCCTAATTAAGGGATGAACCCCTAACTACGAACTGTTCAGTTGCCGCAAATTTTGAGGAATGGAATAATGGATGGGGATAATAATTGCACAGTAGTACTAGTCACCGCAGGTTCTCAAGAGGAAGCAGAAAATATTGCTACTGCGTTGGTAGAACTCAGACTTGCTGCTTGCGTTAACATCCTACCGATTCACTGTTCTGTTTACGTTTGGGAAGGTAAGGTAAACAAAGATAAGGAATGGCAGCTTATTATTAAAACAAAACTTAGTCAATTTCCAGCATTAGAAGCGAAAATCCAAGAGCTTCATTCCTATGATGTGCCAGAGATTATTGCTATACCTATAGTTAATGGCTCTCAACCTTACTTACAATGGATGTTAAATCAGGTGACTCAATAACGCTTCAGATTTTTGAGCACGACCCGACCCTTTTGAGATTAATCCTTCTGAGACCAACCTTGAGACCAAAGCTGAAAATTAATTCACAAATCGCCAATGAGGAACTAATGATAGGTGCTAATTCACCCCAATGAAAGATAATCTGATATTTATAAGCTAGTTTTGCCAAGCTAGCAAGTTATTGGTGATTACAAAATCAAACTTCTCAAACCTTAACTATAAAAAAATAGTGCAAATTTGTAGTAGCAATGAAATATAGTAGTAACTAAAATTTACCCGCTATTTTTATTCAACATTCCCTGTTCTATTGGCAGTAAAACATCAAGCTTCAAACTGAATTTCTGTTGCAACAACGGGCAAATATATATCTTATTTCATGATTATGGATTTTTATCTAATTCATCATGATTTTTTTGAGATAGCAACATTGTGCAAGTATAAAAAATGTCTACAGACTGAGGGCAAATCAAGATATTTGAAGTAAAGAATCATAAAATATCTAAAAACTAGTAAATTTACCATAGAAACCACACAAATATTATTAGTCAAAAATCACAAAATCATCGGAAACTTATGGAACCTTCTGGTCTATTTTTCGACATGGTATTTAAAGGCAACCCCTACAAAAAAAATTTTGAATTATGCATAAGTTATTCAAGTCTTTTGTCGTAATTTCTGCTTTGTCAGCTGTTTCCATCACCGCAGGATTTATGTCAGCAGAACAAGCATCTGCTCAACCCAAAAAAGGTACCGATGCAAGTTATGTTGGTGCGGGTTTTGCAGCAGGAGTAACTAATGGTGGGCAAAGTGGAGGCGCAGCAACTTTTGGTGGTAACATAACGGGTCGGGTAAAGCTAGGCGAATCTCCATTTTCTGCTCGAACTCAAATTTTATTTAGTGATGACACAACTGCCATCGTGCCTCAAGTTTCAGTAGATGCAGGAATTGCTAAAAACACTAATGCTTACGTTGCTGCAGGCTATTCTTTTGTGGAAAAAAATGGTCAGCCAACACCCTTAGGAAATAAAGATTCTGTAGCAGTTACTGCTGGTGTTGAAACTGAAGTTGGCAAAAATTTCCTCATTTACTCCAATGCAACTGTAGGTATTGATGCTTATGAAAACAGTCCCGCTTCTGCAATTAATGTTGGTGGTGGTTTAGGTTATCGCTTCAAATAAATAATTCCTAGGTTTTATCTGACTTCAAAGGATACCTAATAATCACATTATCCCCATCACAAGACATTAGAAATATCTGAATAACTATCAATTTATTTATGCTTGGAAACTAATTGAGTCTAAGCTGCCGTTTGGTCTTTTCATTGTGTATTTTTGATATTGAGATAAACTTTTTCTACTACTCCTCTTAGATATGTTCAATGTCTTGAAGTATTATTTTTTCTCACTGACTCATAAATCTTAATGGGTAAGTAAAAGTTATTGCTGGGTTTGTTAAGTGTTGCATCGCTGAAAAACCCAGCTTTTTCGCATGTTAATATAAAAATATTATCTAATTTGCTATTGCTATTAGATTACAAGAAATTATTAAACCGAAATGGTTCTTATTCTCAGTTCCTAAATTCGGTTACTGTGGTGCTTAATTTAAGAAGACGATAAAACAGCAATGGTTAAATCTGCTCCTCCCGAGATTGCAAATCGTAAACCTTCCAAAGTCGAAGGTCTCAAAGAAAATAGTAATTTTTTACGCGAACCTGTAGCAACTGAATTACTTGAAGATACAAACCGTTTTAGTGAAAAGGCAATTCAAATCCTCAAGTTTCACGGTTCTTATCAGCAGGATAACCGCGATAATCGAGTTAAGGGACAGGAGAAAGATTACCAGTTTATGTTACGGACGCGCAGTCCGGGAGGATTTATTCCACCACAGCTATATTTGACTTTAGATAAATTATCTAATGAATATGGCAACAATACGATGCGGGTCACAACTCGCCAAGGTTTTCAGCTACATGGAATTTTAAAGAAGAACCTGAAAGCAACAATTGCTGCCATTGTTAAAAGTATGGGTTCTACCTTAGGTGCTTGCGGCGATCTCAATCGTAATGTTATGGCTCCACCTGCTCCATTTAAAAATCAACCCGAGTATCGGTACGCTTGGGAATATGCAAATAATATTGCTGACTTGTTAACGCCCCAAACCGGAGCTTATTACGAAATTTGGTTGGATGGGGAAAAAGCAATTAGTGGAGAAGAAGACCCACAAATCAAAGCAGTAAGAGAACGTAACGGTAATGGTACCATATTTCATGATAGCCCGGAACCAATTTACGGCACTCACTACATGCCACGCAAATTCAAAATTTGCGTTACTGTCCCCGGTGATAATTCCGTAGATTTATACACCCAAGATTTAACCTTAGTTGTAATAACCAACGATAAGGATGAATTAGAAGGTTTTGATATTTTTGCTGGTGGTGGCTTAGGAAGAACTCATAATAAAGAAGAAACATTTGCTAGAGCCGCAGATCCTATCGGTTATGTTGCGAAAGAAGATGTATACGATTTAGTTAAAGCTGTTGTTGCAACCCAAAGAGATTACGGCGATCGCGTTAATCGTCGTCATGCCAGACTAAAGTATCTAATTAATGACTGGGGTGTAGAGAAATTCCAGTCTATGGTAGAAAAATACTTTGGCAAACCATTAGAAGCATTTAAGCCCTTACCAGAATGGAAATATAAAGATTTCCTTGGTTGGAACGAACAAGGTGATGGTAAGTTATTTGTCGGAATTTCGATTGATAACGGACGCGTGAAAGATGAAGGTAGTTTTCAATTAAAAACAGCCGCAAGAGAAATTGTTGAGCAATTCAACTTACCGATTCGCCTTACACCAAATCACAACTTAATTTTCTACGACATCGAGCCAGAGAATCAAGTCGCCATTGAGAAAATACTCAAAGATAATGGTGTTAATACTAACCCAGAAAAAGTTAATTCTTTAGTGCGTTATGCAATGGCTTGTCCTGCATTACCAACCTGCGGTTTAGCTATTACTGAATCAGAAAGAGTAATACCCAGCATCTTGCAACGCATTGAGAAGTTACTGAATAAAGTTGGTTTAAAAAACGAGCATTTTGTAATTAGGATGACAGGTTGTCCTAATGGTTGCGCCCGTCCTTACATGGCTGAACTTGGTTTTGTGGGTAGCGCTCCCGAAGCTTATCAAATTTGGTTGGGAGGTTCACCGAATCAAAGTCGTCTTGCAGAACCATACGTTAATAAACTACCTATTGATGAATTAGAAAGTTTCCTCGAACCAATTTTTGTCTACTTTAGAAACTCTCGGGAACAAGAAGAAAGTTTTGGTGATTTTTGTGCTCGAGTAGGCTTTGACGAAATTCGCAAGTTTTCAGAAAATTACAAGCCTGAGACAAGTAATAATAAACGCAAGCCCAGTCACAGAATCACTGTACGCAATGAGATTTACACCCATCTCAAAGAGATTGCTAATTCCCAGGGTAAGTCAATGACTGATTTAGTCAATGAAGCAGTCGTAGAATATTTGAACATTAAATGTTGATATCTCTTTCTTAGAAGCTTTTTGCTAATAACTTTTTGCTAAACTTTTTAACTAGATTTTTGGCAAAAAATATTACTATCTAGGGGCGCACTGCGGTGTGCCCCTAAAATTAAAAATAATCCTAAAATTAAAAACAATATAATCAAAAATCACAAGTTCTCTTCCTACACTCCTAAGACTACCCACACTCCCCTCTCTTGAAATACGCTCCCAAAACTGCATGAGACAACTGCAAAGGATTGCGATCGCACCATTCCAAAAACAACAAGAACAGATTGTACTGACAGCAAAACAAAAGCATTATCTCTGTCGCGTACTGCGCTTAGGAGATGGTAGTAAATTCATCGCCATGGATGGTGAGGGTCAATGGTGGTTAACACAACTCAGGGGCGAAGAAGCACGGGTATTAGAAAAACTAGAGGTCGAAAATCAAGAATTACCTATTTCAATTACACTCATCTCAGCTTTACCAAAAAATGGATTTGACGAGATCGTACGTTGTTGTACTGAATTGGGAGTAAGCTGTATTGCTCCAATAATCAGTAAGAGAACCTTACTTAAACCCAGTCCCCAAAAACTTCAACGCTGGCAAAAAATAGCTCAGGAAGCTTCTGAGCAGTCAGAACGAGCTTTTGTCCCTAATATTCTCGAGCCAGTAAACTTCCATCAAAGCTTGTCATTGTTCCCAGATTCGGAAAACTCTGTCGCTCAACAGAAAAAATATATTTGTACTGCCCGTGGTGATTCTCCTCACTTGCTGGCTTGTGTTTCCGATCAAAAATATACTGTTGAACAAGAAAAACCCTGTCAAATCTGGCTTGCAACTGGACCAGAAGGAGGATGGACAGAAAAAGAAATAGAATTAGCAACAGAAGCTGGCTTTCAAACAGTTTCTTTGGGAAAAAGAATTTTAAGATCTGTAACTGCACCAATTTTTGCTTTATCTGTAGTAGCAGCTGCATTAGAATCTATTGCAATAGAAAATGTTGATGTTAAATTTTAGGCACATCATCTAATATCTATCTATAAACCAGCTATTTTGGTGCTAAGAGTATGATAAAGCAAGTTACTGACGCCTTCAAAATCAAGGATTATCGTACTGCAGCTAAGTTAATCAAAAAACTTCTCAAAGAATCACCAGAAGATCCTTGGGTACTTTTTCACTTGGGACAACTGTATGAAGTCACAGAGAAATACCAAGAAGCAGAAAAGGTTTATCGACAATTACTCAGACATACAGTGGGGGCGAAAATAGTTATTGCTGCTCGTGAAGCCCTACAAAGGCTAGAAAAAATCCAGGAGCAAAAAAGAAAAGAAGCCATAGCTGAAGCAACATCTAAACCAGATAACACCGAACAAGGAGTTTTAGTCTTAGAAGCTCTCAACAACGAAATAAAAACTCAAGCAGCACAAAAATTTGCTCAAATCATGCAAATAGACGCTTATAGTGCCAGATTATTATTACCAAGTCGTGGATGGCGCTTATACCGTAGCGGGATGGTGGGAGAATTAAAATTTTACGGTCAACAATTATTGAATGCCACAATACCTTGTTTTTGGGCAAAATTAGCAGATATCCAGAAAATACAAGTTTTTCAAGTTAATTATTTTACTCAGTTAGATTCAAAAGCTACTGTTGTTTGTCATGATCGAGAAAATCGACTTGGTTCCCTTAGTTTTGATTGGTCAGAAGTCAAGCAATGTGTTAAAGGGTTATTACCAATATTTGAAGAGGTTGTAGATCGAGATGTGCGGGGTAAATTAGAACGCAAAACTCAAACTCAGGATTATTTTCAATTTTATGATTTACACCTTCCCAACCGAAATTGTATTTTGCGACTTTATGATAATGGCTATGAATATCAACAGGGTATAAATATAGCTCCTCAAAACAGCCAAAATACAATTAGAATAAACTGGAATAATTTACTTACATCTCTGGAAAAAAAATTACAGAAGATTCAAATTTGTTCAGATTTTAATACCTTTGCGGAAAATATACTTGACCGAGCAGAATTACTAAATAAAATTCAACCCCATATCAATTTAATTAGGCGGGAAAAAACGAATTGGGACGCAGCATTTCAATTATATAGTGGATTGGCTTTTGTTAAAAACTCTCACTAATACAGATGTTATTTTTCCATTTGTATTACCCTGACCAACCTTTATATGGCGCTCAAACTTTCCTTGTATAGCACTACGTATTTAGAGGTTAGGACATTGGTGTTATACGAAGCAAAGCTGTTTACACGCACCTGCGGTGTTCAGCCGAAGCTGCGTCCCCAAACACGTAGTGCGTCCAAACGCGCCTAGCGGAAGCGTAACGTAGTTATTGCGCGTTCTCAGGCTGTTGTATAAAAACAAAAAAGTTGGAAAATTTCAGGGGCTGTAATCCCATTAAATACATTATCTATTTCAATCACAAAAAAATAAAGTTGGAAAATTTTCCAAACTTACGATACTAAACAACATTTTGAAAAGACAAAAAAGTTGGAAAATTTGATCAAACCCTTATTGTGCAATAATTGTAAGTCATCAAATTTATCGAATTTCAAAATATGTGAGTTACCTCCACAATCAGTAAACTCCTATTTTTGGTAATTCATAATTTACCCATAGGAGGTAATCCTTTTTGATGTTTGGTAAGTACAATTTCTCTAATGCCTACTATACAAAGCTTTTAGGGACTGAGAAAATAAAAATATCGCTTATATAACTAAAGCTCTTAATACAATTTATGGATTGAGATTTATCAGAGAGAAGAATAGCAAGTGACTTACTTCGTCTTTAAACTACACTCTTCTCCCCATAAGCAACATAAGCGGAATCAGCAACAATTCCCATCAAGCTGATAGTTGCATTTACAGGAATATAATGAAAACTAACCCGTGTTGCTAAATCATCGATTGCTTGAAATCTTCCTTTGACGTAAATTACCAAAACTGTTGTATTTTCTAAAAAATTTAAAATCAAATCTATTTGCTCTTTTACTATCGCTTCACGTCTTTGTTTGATATCGTTTTCTGATAAACCAGCAAATCCTTGCGATAGCAGATTGGAATTTAGTAAATCTAATACAAAAACATCACCACTTGGCTTTTTGGGTTGTCTTTTTTTATTCCAAAAACGTACCTTTAGGAATCCCCGCTTTCGTAATAAAATACAATCATCAGGTTCTCGTTCATTAATTGGTAAATAATAATCCACAACTGTTGAAGAGACAACCTTTTCTCGTTGTAAGGTTCGTTTTAGGTTTTCTATTTCTACTGTTACTAAATTAGTAATATTACTTTTTACTTCTTGGTTAATTACTTCTTTAGCAGTGTTTTTGGCATCATTCAGGTTTTTACCGAAAATGAATGTTAAAAATCCACCTAAAAATGTGAAGAAAAATAAGGTGAATTTCATTGCTTCAACAAACTTGGTAAAGCTTGTATTTAGTTGAGCATTTGTAGTTTTCAGAAATTCTATCTGAGCTTTGAGTAATTCAATATCATTAGAAGTGGTTGTTGGGTTCGGTTGGGGTGAGACTGTGGGGTTAGGTGTTGGGGTTTGGGCAATGATAAAATCCCAAAGATGAGATAAATCAGTTAAGTTGAGCAAATGCATAAGATAGTTTGTAGCACTTGTTGAACATCATACTGGTTTTATCACTATAGACAGGAAGAAAAGTCTCGAGACAATACTAAGCATGTCAACTCTACAACCCTAACCACTAGCTTACTCATTATCCTGTGAGGGAAAAACTAATATTGCTTGATTATGTCTTCTTAATTTATCCAATTCTTGAGCATATTTATCTCTATCTGGATGATTACAACCAAAAATTGTCACAACTTGATAAGGCTGCTTTTGGTAAGGAAAAACTGATTTGATCCAAACGTAAGAAGGTGTTCCTAATTTACCACCAACATTCTCGTTACCATTACTCTTTCCATTCCCATTACCATTTCCGTTACCTACACCTTTAAAGCGTTGTTCGCTATAGAAAAAATCTAATGCGTTACCTCTAACCTTGGTTTTATCACCTTCAGTCTGCCAATTTTTAACTTGTTTGGGTGGAATTTGATCGGGTGATTTAACTAACCAAACTTGAGCATTTCGATCTAATACATCTTGCTGTCGTTTACCTGGAGAACCGGGATTGCTCGTATATTTTGTTGTCGATTTTTTAACTTGTTGGAAGGCTTTTTCTATTTTTGTGAAGAAACTACGCCACTGACTTTTATCATAAGTAAGGGATAAATTATTATCAATAACTTCCCAATGACAACCACGCATTCTTTCATTTAGTAAATGTAATGGTCGTCTTGAACCTCTACCTACTCCTCCTAGATGGGAAGCGAGAACTAATAATTGTTTCGCAAGATGAAGATACTTTATTTCGGTTGCTGTTAAATAAATTCTCCCATCATAGCAATAGAATCCTTCATTAGGTCGAGATAAGTTGTTAAATTTTGTTGTAAGAGCAAGTTTACCTTGTTTACCTAGTTCACCAAACAATTCAGTTTCTAAAGTTTGACAGGTGGGGACATCATATAAACTTAATGCAACTGCACGAAACCAATACCTTAAAATTCCTCTAACAGCACTCGGACGAAATTCAGCATCCCCTTGATATTTATTTTTTTCCGATGGAGGATTGTAACCATACATTCCTTGAGTCCACAGTTCAAATTCATAATTCGCAGATTTATAACTAGACTGAGAATTACTGGGTTTATTTAATGTCAGTCCGTAGCCGCTACTAACACGAGAACCAATACCTTCAGCAAGTGCATTTTCTAACCATTCTTTTACCGTTTTGACTGCATCTGGATCTCCTTTACCTCTTGTTGTTAGACGCAACCCAATTAAAAATACCGGTTGTTGTAAACTCAAAAATGAATGGGGAACAGGTTGATATTTAACTTTATTACCGTCCCATGACCATTGGGGTGTAGCGATATCAATACTTAAGCAAGGTTTAGTAGGGAATGCATCTAAGAATTCAACTTTTGCAGCTTTTGCATTTTTACCTTCAAGCATTCCTAAAATTTCATATACTTTTGCTGATGCACCATTTTTTTTTGCCCAAGCACGCGCAGCACCCTTTAACGTAGAAGCAGGGATGTAAGGTATTCCAAACACTGGATGCAATATGGGTAATAGTAATTCCCTAAAACCCCGCGTACCACCAACACGTAAACGCCAATTGAAGGCGACTTTAAGGGTATTTTCTTCTTTATTATCTACTAACTTGAGAGTGCGATCGCACAATTTAGTATATATTTCCTTACAACTCGGTTCCGCAGCTACGGTATTTTCGAGAATTCGCATTCGCTGCGCTTCGTCCTTCTCATCAAGAAGATTTGGTTCTGTCCAGTATAGTGTTTGTAAGGGGTTTCCTAATTTGCGACTATTATTAATAGTTTTGATATCTATTGGAGTTTTGGAAGTTGTAGGAGCATCACCAGTTTTAAAATATATGCGATCGCACAACAATCCAAATTGGTCTTTAAGTCTATGTTGAATAGCTTTGTGTTTTCCCTGTACATTTTTGCGTATGGTGTCATCACTAAAATAGAGAGTCAGGGTCAGGGATTCACTTTCATATCCACCATAAACAGCAGAATTTAGCCAAGTTCCAAGTTTTGATTGTTTCTTGAGTTCTAATTTGACAAACTCAAGCCAAATATCAAGAGGTAATTTAGGTGATTTATTATTTTTCGTTCTGGAATTACGGTTCATTCTTGTTCAGCCTCACCTAAAATTGGTACAGCCCAAAAAGACCACTCCCGTGCTAATTCAATTGCTAAACGGTTTAATCCTGTATATACTTGTAAGTCCATATTGATTAAACTATTTGCATTGTCATAAGCAAAAGAAATTTGACTTAACTCCCGCAAAGTCTTTAAAAACTGTTGGTAAATTTGACCTTTGTAGTGCGTGTCTTCGGAACGTGCATTCATGTATTTCAATCCATCTCCACAAAGACGATGTAGTCCCCAAGTTGAGATATATGCAGATATACTTTGAACTATTCCACTTGCTTTTTTATGGTCGCTAGAACGAACTTTTTTTTGAACTTCTAATAGTCCATCGTAAGCATGACGACTAAAATCCCGCGTATCTAATTTCAACATTTTTTAATTTTCCTCTACTTTAGTTGAAATTCTTTCTACTTTAACCGTTTTATTTTCTGTCCAACCCCGACCTAAACCTTCTAGTCCTCCCAATTGCAAGCGGTCATTTAAAATTTCTAATAATAGTTTGCGCGCTTCTTGAGTTGGAGTTTCATCTTTATTTGGTTTCATTCCCCAAGGAAAAAATAAAACTGTTTCGGAAGGAATTGCTTCTTCTGAGCGAAAGGAACCACCATCTACTATTTTTTCATTTTCTTTGAGAGTAATTCTTACTTCTCGGTGCAACCCAATTTCAACCAAAGCAGCACAATCTTGGTCTGCTAAAATTACTAATTTTTCCTTGAGGTTTAAAATTCCACTACTATCAGGAATTTCTTTGAAAATATCCCAACAACTATCTTCTTTCTTTAATGGACTAATTTCTTCTTCTTTAAGAATTGCACCTTGTAAAAATACTTGCTTTCCTTTTACTGATGTAACGACTTTTTTACCCCCATCTTGATCAAGATGAGTTCTACATTCTGCTATTAACTTTTGCAAATCTTGATTGTGTAACCAACGATTCCATCGACTCAACCACAAAGGACAAGTTATCCATACATATTGATGACTAAAAGATGCAACAGGAAATAATAATAAGGTTGCATCTGCAAACCATACTTCTCCTTCTGTTGGTTGACTACCGTTTTTAATCCGTTCGCCAAAAAAACTATTTGCTTCTGCTTTAATTGATGGATTACTTTCGAGACTAGAGCGAATTTTACCTCGTATAGAAGAAGATGGAATGTAAGGAAATTCAGTCTGTGCTTCCCGTGCTATTCCTATTAAATTTCCTGCTTGACTACTTGCACCTGTATGCAATGGAGTTAATAAGTAACTGTAAGTTAGATAATTCATAACTAATTAACCTTTCCCCATAATAATTTTCCATAATTAAGCTTTTCTAAGGTTTGTACCCATCGTCTACCCTGGTTTTCAGGTAACAACCGCTGATTATAATGTACTTGACCATCAAACACATACACAGTTCCTGGTGGGACAAAAGCCCGTTGTGGTAGCAATGCAAATTCTTCCCTTGTTGTTTTTTGTTTTGTCGTTTTATCCTCCTCATCTATACGTAGTGTGGATACTCCTCCCCACAACAAAGCTTTGTCGGTCGCACAGCCTTTTAAATTTCTATTCCATGCTGTAGGATAACTGCCATATAAAGCTTTTTCTACTTCTGCTAATCCTGGAGTGAGTAAATACGCAAAGCTTGCTGATTCAGATGAATGATTATTTTGACAGAGTTTCTGAAATAATTGAGCGATTGTTTGCTTAGATTCATCCGATAGTTTAGAAACCATCGCTCGGTGTCCTTCTCCACCCAAACGTACTATCCCTTCTGGAACTTCTCGATCTATTGCTGCGACAAATTTCCATCCGGATTTTATTCTCACCGCGACTTCGGTAAAATAGCCATCTGAGTCTTTTACTTGTCTAACATCATCCTGCATTTGGGTATGAGGTAATATCTGTACTCCCCAGGGATTATCTGTAAAGTCAGATTTACACAAGTCGTTATCACCCTTGAGATATTTATCCAAAGCATTTGCTTTGATCCAAGGTTTTGGTTTACCAATCTTTCCATTCCCTGGTTCTGCAACCATTGGGAAAAGTTTTTCATCGGGGATATTAAATGCTAAGTGTGACCAAGTACGATCTGATTTATCGAATGGTTTTATTCTTTGTATCGATTTCCAATTGTCACCTGTAGTTTTACGATCATGTTTTTCCTCATACATGCAGATTAAATCTTTAGGTGTATTTAACCAAACTGTATTGTTCTCATCTAATAAAAAAGGACCGAAAAAATTTATGTCTCTTTTGGTACGTTGTTTTTGATTTGTAGTTTTGGGAAGGAGGGTGCGTAAGGCTTGAAAGATTGTAATCGGCATTGGTGGAAACAATCCTTTAGCCCATGAGCCTTCTGCAGGACTAAATGGTTTACAGTCCCGAAATAGTAATATATCTAATGGTGTGATAGTATACCAATACATATGTGGAAGTAAAAAGTAAAAAGTCAAAATTTAGAAGTTAAAGGTTATAAGTTAGAAGTAAAATACTCAATGAATTTATGCTTGCAGCAGGTGCATTTAGGCTTTGAATTAACTCATAGGCTTGTATCTTTTGTCATGAGAACTGCTTTATTTATCATGGTAAGCACTCTAAAAAAGGATAAAATTTACAGTCATTATTCATTTTTGTCTTAATATTTTGAAATTTTTCTTGGTTTCAACTTTTTACTTTTTCCTTTTTACTTTTAACTTTCCAAAAATGGCGTTGTACTCGCTTATCGACCCAAAAAGCTGTGAATTTTAATAGGTTTCCTAAGTCTTCTGGTTTAGTACCTAAAAGTTTTTCTTGAGTATTTGGGGATTCCTTATCACTTTCTGATGGTTTGGGAGGATTACTTTGTGTCGTCGCAATGACGTCATCCGTGGGTAAGTTCTGTTCTTCTGATTGTTGAGCTTCTTTATCTTTCTCTGCTTTTATTGCTTTATTTACCCATTCTTCCCAAGCATCTAGCCATGTCTGAATTTTTTCAAATACATCGAGTTTCTGTTCTCGTCGATTCATAATTACTTCTGCTGCTTTGGAGAACAGTTTGTAATTATCTGTGATGTACGCACGTTGAGGAAGTTCTTCTGCTAACCGATGAAGTAAAGGACTGAGGTCTTCACCATAGGTGGGGTATTCTTTGACCCATTCCCACCATGTTTCTAGTAACTCACCTTTCATTAAGGCTTCTAATTTATTACCGCCACTATAGATGATACGGAAGCAAATACCATCTTTACCAGGCATTTTTTTGGCGCGATCACTTTCTGCTTCCCAGAGATTTTCTAATACTGTTGGTAAAGGGACGCTTTTATGAGCGATTATCACGCCCATGCTCATTGTAGCTCCCTCTCCCATGGTAAAATGAGGGCGCTTTGGTAGTCCTTCTACTCCATCATTAGGATGCCAGTAACCCGTGTGTTGGTCTATAGTTTGTTGTTGGTTTTTCCCGTTACTAGATGTCCCATTACCAGATATCCCGTTACTAGATATTCCGTTACTATGAGTCGTAAAATCTCGATCTTGATGGGGGTCTTGATTACCGCACCATGCAGCACGCAAGGATAGGAGATATTCGGGTAAGTCTTCTAAGGGTAAAACTGCTTTGACGTCATCCCCACCACTATAGATAACTCTTCCACAGAAGCGCTTTTCTGTCAGGTATGGTACTAGACGGTTGGAGAAGTCTAGCAATGCGCGGTTGAGTCCAACGTGGGTTGCTGGTCCCATGCGTTTATCAACTGTTTGTAGTAGTTCATTAAATTCTGTTTCCTGAAAACCTTCGACGTTTTTATCTACGACATTTTCAACAATGTAAGACCCGTATTTTTCCAATTTTTCCCCAGTAACATAACCACCCATTCCATCCCCATCTGCGAGGAGAATTACCCACCAGTCTGCGGGACTACCGTTAAACAAATCTGTTTTTTTATGGGCTTTTTGAATCAAATCTTTCAGTTCGCCAATTTTGTCTCCCTCTAAACCCATATCATCCCCTAACCATTTACCGGAGAACATGACACCGTTGTAACCTTTTTTCAGATCGGGTAATTTATCCTTAATTTCTTTATCTGTCTTTTGGATATGGGAAGGTCGTTGGGTTTTACTATAAAAAGCTCTTTTTTGTTGTTTGCTAAATTTCTGATTTTCCTTTTTGACAGGTTTTTCCCATGAATCGTCTCTGATAAGTTCATTTAGATTTTTCCAGTATTGCTCTAAAATTTCGGGGGACTCATGAGCAAAACGAGCAACAGCAATTGAACTTAAGTTTGGAAATCTGATTAACTGTTCGTAGTCAATTATTGTTTCGGGTTCCGAATCTAATATTTCTTGATCAATGTCTGATGTTGTGATATCTTCCAACCTGAATGTAGATTCTTTGACTAGCTTTTTAATATTAATCCCTAATTCTTCGGCAACTCCACCATAAACCCAAGCCATGCGTTTAGTAATTTCTAAAGCATTGAGTTTTTCTGTTCCGTTAAATAAACCTGGATAAGCTTTGGACATCACCAACCAAAATAGTCGCATAGAACTTTGTGGTAAACCTGCACCTTCTCGCAAGTCTCGCAAACCTCTATTATTATTTCTATTTATTTCTTGATAATTTAAACAAGGATGTATTGCGCTAAATTGACCAGATATTGTGGAACGTTCTCCCGGTGCTGCTGGAATTTTCCAGTTACGAGTGTTTTTGACAAAGGAAAGACATAAGCCTAAACGCTTTTGCAGACTCCCCCACCAAGTACCTACATTTAAGGTTTTATATACTTGTTTTTCTACTTTACTGGGTATCTCAACAGATGATTTAGCTATTTCTTGTTGAGCATTAATCCAGTTTTGAAAAAACTCCAGGTTGGAATTTCGAGATACTAATAAATCTTGTTGTTCTGGATTACCTAAAGGAACTGCAGCCCAGTATGGTTCCCATGTATGATCTAGTTGCGCTTCCCAAATATATTTCCACTCCCAACAGCTTTGGGTTTTAATTTTATTTAGTTCTTTGCGATAAGGTTTTAATTTTTCTTCTAGTTCTGCTAATTCTTCTGGAGATCGTTCTTGACCTTCTTTTGGGAATAAATGGGGAAATGCTTCTTTTAATAGTTCTGTTTCATCGCATTTTTTCAAAGAATCAATAACTTTTGTTCTGATATCTTTTCTAACTTTATTACCTATTTCTACCCAAGTATTTTTAAGTTTATCTGATAAGTTTTCACCCCATTCTTTTGCTGCTTTTTTACCCGGGACTAAAACCGTAATTACATTGGGGAAACCTGCAGTACTTAAGCTTGTTGATGTTTTATCTTCAAATTTATTAGCTACTGGATTTAATTCACAGTAATTTCTCTCAGGAGGATTTTCTTGTAAATAAGCAGCAAAGTCAGGATATTTTTTCAGAATCAGCGCATCGATTATTTCCTGACTCCATAGGGAAGGTACGATTATTGCATCTGGTCCCAACTCTTGAGCTAAAGACCAACACAATTGCACGCTCAAATAGTGCAATAAGTATGAACCAGCCCAAAAATCTAGGAATTTACGGGAAGATTTGATAAACTCTTGTACCGGAGAGAAAGAAAAGATTAATAGATAGGGTCTCTCATCTTCATCCCCTGATTCCCAAGATTCCGGAAACATTGCTCCCGTCAAAGCCGAGACTGTGCTTTGATAGCTGTGTTGCGGACAGTCTGGAATAACTTTATGTGCGGGAAAAAGTAAAGCATCTGTTTGCTTTTGGGCTAATTTTTCTGGATAAAATCGCCAAAACCACCAAAATACCTTCTCTGGGTCGGTTTCGTCTTTGATTTCTGAGGGAATATCTACTGTCACACCCAATGTTCTTACTTGCTGCGATTGTCCACTAATTGGGTGTTTTGCTGTAATGGTCTGTTGTTTTTCTTGGTTCTCTAAATGATGCAAATTAACTCGATCTGATGAAGCAGCTATATCTTGTGCTTGTTTCCCTGATCCAGTATCTTCTCGATCCCACCAATCTCTTAAGGAAGTATCATCATTTTGCAAACATCTTAATTCTGATGCAATAGAATTTCCCGATTGAGGAATATCTACATCTGAAATTAGGGCATAGAGTTTGCGAGAAAAATAGTTTATCTGCATCGACCTAAAGACCTATACCTAAAGACCTATATTAGGTTAACCATGCATTGTTAAAATACACAATCGTTTTTATGTGAATAACAAAAATTTAATCTCCGGCTCATAACCTTAAATTTACTTAAAACACCTAAAAAGCCTGCTATACAAGCTTTTTATTGATTTTTGATAATTTTAATTTTTTGTTGAGGTGTTTTAGTTAACTTGACAAAAACTTTATATAAACATTCTGGACTTCGTTAATTGAAGTAAAAATTTAAAAGGAAAAAGTAAAAACAAAAACTAAAAATAAAGAGGGTTTCAACTAAGCGTGTTAAACCCTCTTTTGATTAATTATTTTTGATTATTTGATTTTATTCGAGCGATTACAAAATCAATTTAAATAGAAAAAAGTGATTAACAATTAAGTCAATCACTTTAGATATACCCAAGAAATTTCAAATTATATTTGGGTATTAGTAAACGTTTTCAGAGTCAATACAGATGTTTCCATTAGTTCGACTTCAGATGAAGTCAAGCGATTCAAGATAAGAATTAACAGTTCAAAGATCATGATTTCTTTCAACCTTTAACTCCTGCTCGTTTGAGGTATTAAAACTTACCAAAAACTCAACATCAGTCACTTTTTGTTCCAACAGTTGTAGGTAAGCAATAGCATCATGAAAGCGGCGAAATTTCGCCATGACAATACACTCCTTGCTTGGTAAAGTACCAATCACTAACCATGGATGCAATTGCTCAAAATAGGTCATGTTAACCTCCTACAACTGATGGATCGAAGTCGTTAAGTAAACGAATGATTCGCTCTTGAATTGCTTATGCTTAGACTAATTGAGGAGGTAGATATCAAGACAGGTCTACTAGAACTTGACGATTGATTTGTTTTGTGCATTATAAGTAAAAAGTTAGAACGTAGTGCGATATTAGGAATCTAAACCCAACAGTTTCTGCAAGTGTTTGGGAATTTCCTCAAAATGCTCTAACAAGAAATCCATTAACGCCAAGTTACGTAAATCATTGTGTTTGGGAAAGCGTTTATTTTTACCTTGTTTAAACCAACCACGTACTGTAGAGTCGGAGCGATAACATATCAAAGCTATTTGTTCGTAACTTACTTCCCATTTGGTATAAAATTCTTGGGGTGTCATGCTCAAATCCCAATTACTGTAAATTCTGATTAGATGTAATTCACGCGCACCTAAAGCTTTTGGTTTCTGCATTTTTACACCTCTTGTGAAGTTAAAAGTTAAAAGTTAAAAGGTACAAGTCAAAAGTCAAAAGGTAAAAGTTAAAAGGTAAAAGTCAAAAGTCAAAAGTCAAAAGTTAAAAACCAAAGGTTAAAAGGTAAAAGAATTGAATATATCTGTGTAATAGCACCATAGGTAAGTAAACAATCTCAGATAAATATACGAACTCTTTATTTCTACTTTTTACCTTTTACTTTTTACTTACAAAAAATGTGTTATTTTGAGGCATTCTGATATTTCATTGGTTTGATGAAGCTAATTTATGACACAACAAATTACAGCACGAACATTTGGTTTTGCAGTAAGAATAATTAAGCTATGTCAAGCATTGGAAGAAAAACCTGGAGTTTCACGAACATTAGCTACACAACTTTTACGTTCGGGAACTTCAATTGGAGCTAATGTAGAAGAATCAAGAGCGGGACAAAGTAAAGCAGATTTTATTCATAAAAATGCTATTGCTCTAAAAGAAGCTCGTGAAACTCATTACTGGTTACGTCTACTTGTTGCAACAGAAATAATTCCTCAAGACAAGCTAAAAAACTTGCTACAAGAAGCTGATGAATTGCAAAGAATTTTAGGTGCTATTATTGTCAGCAGTAAAAAGTAAATTCTTCTCTTCTCCTTTTACTTTTCACTTTTCACTTTTCACTTTTCACTTTTTACTTTTCACTTTTCACTTTTTACCTTTTACTTTTTACTTTTCACTTTTTACCTTTTACTTTTCACTTTTTACTTTTTACTTAATCAATGTGAATCGATATGAATCACGAGAATACTTTGTTCCTCCTTGTAATACCAGTAGAATCTTTTCGCCATGGACGCTGAAGAACTCCACATTTCACCGTTTTTGTGTTGATATCTATGGGTTCTTAAGCTGCGGTAAGCTGGACCATGGTTGGCAATTATTTCAAAGGCTTTGTCATATTGCTTGCGGTCTTGGGAAGATAATTTTCCTAATTCTTTGTCTACTTTGGAAGTAAAAATCAAGATAAATCTGTTCCCTTCAAAGTGCATTTGATAGTTCCTGAATTTTCAACCTCAAGCACATGAAAAGTAAAAAATTGTTATTCGGTATTTAATATTTTTAATAACGATTTTTCACTTTTAATCTTTACCTTTGGATTTTGAATTCAGGTGGGGAACGTACTTTATTCCATATGGTCATTTGTTGAGATAGAAAATTCATAGCGCGGAAGTGTAAGTAAAAATAATAGATAATCTTCACTTTCACAATCGCCACTTTGGGTATTTCTTTTCAGCTTTTACTTTTATCTCATGTCCTACGGACACGCTACGCTAATGACCTTTTACTTTTAACTTTTAACCTGATTGACTTATTCCTATCTTCTCAAAACCTTATTTGAGTACTTATATGTGTAAAGTGCTGTGATATATGACTTTGTATATGAGTTATATGACTTCGTAAAAATCCATTAAAAAAGTCGGAGATTGTCTCCGACTTTTTGTGTTATTCCATTAGTTAAACTTCCGAGGAAGTTAAAAGTAAGTCTTGCATGGGATAGCAAAACTAAAACCCATAGTTTCCATTAGTTAAACTTCCGAGGAAGTTAAAAGAATTGCTTGGGCTGACGTCATAGTAACAGCATATGGTTTCCATTAGTTAAACTTCCGAGGAAGTTAAAAGCGGTAGACGTGAGCATCAATGTTCCAAATACATACCAGTTTCCATTAGTTAAACTTCCGAGGAAGTTAAAAGTCTATGCTAAAAGAAGGATCTATAAAAAGAATTCCCGAAGTTTCCATTAGTTAAACTTCCGAGGAAGTTAAAAGTTTTTTAAGATCGCAGAGCTTTACAGCTCACTGGAAAGGTTTCCATTAGACCCGTCCAAAATATTAATACAGGTATAAAAAAATGGTAGAAAGGAAAATTAGTACTCTACCATTTTGATTAAAATGTCGATTGTCTTCGATTATATTCAAAAAT
>JAAUYH010004856.1_pt1 | contig 22723 bp, 18 predicted proteins | sample 7278061 | NCBI WGS metagenome assembly JAAUYH01 (sample SAMN14350203, study PRJNA611818) | marine sediment metagenome | isolation source: surface marine sediment (0.6m) | place: French Polynesia: Moorea | collected 2018-08 | reverse complement strand
CTGGCACTTGCTCTTGAGTTAAGAGGTTAACTCCGATGAGCAACAAGATGAGACTAATCGATCTTGGGCAATTCTACCAGCGATCGCCTTAAACTATTTTGAACTTATAGCAATCGCTATGCTTTTAAATTCTGTATAAAGTCCCTACTCCTGGCACTTGCTCTTGAGTTAAGAGGTTAACTCCGATGAGCAACAAGATGAGACTAATCGATCTTGGGCAGTTCTAGAAGCGATCGCCTTAAATTATTTTGAAATTAAATTTTCTTCCTTGTCCTACACGACTTGACTGGAAGGTTATATCATTTCCCTTTAAGATTGCTACAGATGATTGACGCGGAGATACGGAAACACTCAGATTTATATATAGCATATTTAAAGTAATTTGATATTAGGCGATCACCTGAGCTTCAATAGCCATAATATGTATTCAGCCAACCCCCGAATAGTGCAAACCTAATGAGATTTAAACGAGAGAGTTCCCGCTTCCACTTTTCATCCAGGATAATTTTTTCGTCTTGGCTCTCCTTTACTCCCCGATTACCACGCAATCCGATGTTCAAATGTTGTCTGTAGTGCAACATTTGCAGTTCGTAGTCCACATTCAGAAAGTCACACAGTTTTCTGAGGGTGATTTCTGGTTGAGAGGCCAATTCTTCATAGTGAAGTTGCAACCAATCAGATTGCTTGAAGGAGCGTCGGAGATAGGAAGGTGCGATGGTTCGACTGACCCATCTACGTAAAGCAATATCAAAACTACCAAATTTTCGGATGTAGGAATTGACGACCGCACGACCGTCGCGAATGAGGTGGATAACTTTAATGTTGAAGCATCCAGATTTATTCAGTAAAGACAATCGCTGCCAATGTTTAGAAGAGTCAATCAGAATGTTTGCCCCTGACTTTTCGGCGATACAGGAAAAAAGGTATTGATTTCGTTGAGTCCAATCGGCAAAATCTTGAGCATCACTTGCACGAATTTTTTTCCAATCAGCTAGATCTGAAAAGAAAGTAGGTGCATTCAACTTCTTCTGTTTTTTTAAATCTTTGACTTTCCAAATAGGCGCTCTCTTCCAATGAATTTTACGGACTGATTGAAAAGGCTCTTCAGTGGCAATTTCATATTGTTGCTTAACATCCTGCCAAAAATCCGATTCTAATCGGTTATCTCTAGACTTCTTCCCCATATATAAGCCTATTTGTTGAATTTCATTCAGTCCTAATATCTGTGAGTGTCCATTAAGGAGTAAATTAAGTAGTGTTGAACCGCTATGTCCAGCACCAAGGATGTAAACCAGTTGAAAATCTTGACTCATTAAAGTGAACAGTGAACAGTGAACAGTGAACAGTGAACAGTGAACAGTGACCCAGGAATTGATAACTAGGTAACTGATAACTGCTATCAATAGCCATAATATGTATTCAGCCAACCTCCAAAGAGTGTAAACCTAGCTAGATTTAAACGAGAGAGTTCCCGCTTCCACTTTTGGTCTAGAACAATTTTTTCGTCTTGGCGATGATTCACTCCGAAGTTACCACGCAATCCGATGTTCAGATGTTGTCTGTAGTGCAACATTTGGGGTTCGTAGTTCACTTCGAGGAAGTCACACAGTTTTCTAAGGGTGGTTTCTGGTTGAGAGGCTAATTCTTCATAGTGAAGTCGTAACCAATTAGATTGCTCAAATTCACGGCGGAGATAGGAAGGTGGCATAGCATTCCTAATCCATTTGCGTAAAGCAGGAGCGAAACTACCATATTTGCGAATATAGGAATTGACGACCGCACGACCATCGCGAACCAGGTGAATCACTTTAATGTTGAAGCACCCAGATTTCTTTAGTAAGGACAACCGCTGCCATTGTTTAGAAGAGTCAATCAGAATGTTTGCTCCTGACTTTTCGGCGATACAGGAAAAAAGGTATTGATTTTGTTGAGTCCAATCGGCAAAATCTTGAGCATCACTTGCACGAATCTTCTTCCTGCAAGTTAGCTCGCCCAAGAGAGTAGAAACAATAGTCTTTCTCTTTTTTTGAAAATTTTTGTCTCCCCAAATGGGTGCTTTTTGCCAATGAATATCGATTGAGGTAAGAGGTTCACCAGCAGCAATTTCATACCGCTGCTTCACATCCTGCCAAAAATCAGTTTTTAATTGTCTATTATTAGGCTTCTTTCTCAGATACCTACCGAGCTGATAAATTTCACTCAGTCCGATTATCTGTGAGTGTCCATTAAGGAGTAAATTAAGTAGTGTTGAACCACTATGTCCAGCACCAAGAATGTAAACCAGTTGAAAATCTTGACTCATTTTAGTTACACCTAAAAGTGTTTGACAATAAATTTTTTATTAAAGGGATACATGGTAAATCCAGAACATCAGCACGGAGCGATCGCCTTATAAATAGCCATAATATGTATTCAGCCAACCTCCAAAGAGTGTAAACCTAGCTAGATTTAAACGAGAGAGTTCCCGCTTCCACTTGTGGTCTAGAACAATTTTTTCGTCTTGGCTCTTGTTCACTCCCTTATTACCATGTAATCCGATGTTCAGGTGTTGTCTGTAGTGCAACATTTTTGGTTCGTAGTCCACTTTGAGGAAGTCACATAGTTTTCTGAGGGTGATTTCTGGTTGAGATACTAATTCTTCATAGTAAAGTCGTAACCAATCGGATTGCTCAAATTCGCCTTGGAGGTAGAGAGGTGGTATACTCTTTCTAATCCAGTTGTGAAAAGCAGGAGCGAAACTACTATATTTTCTGCGAATATAGGAATTGACGACCGCACGACCATCGCGAACCAGATGAATCACTTTAATGTTGAAGCACCCAGATTTATTCAGTAAGGACAACCTCTGCCATTTTTTAGAAGAGTCGAGCAGAATGTTTGCTCCTGACTTTTCGGCGATACAAGAAAAAAGGTATTGATTTTGTTGAGTCCAATCGGCAAAATCTTGAGCATCACTTGCACGAATCTTTTTCCTGCAAGTTAGCTCGTTCAAGAGAGTAGAGACAATGGTCTTCCTCTTTTTTCTAAAATTTTTGTCTCCCCAAATAGATGCCGCCTCCCAATGAATATCGATTGAGGTAAAAGGTTCGCCAGCAGCAATTTCATACCCCTGCTTCAAATCCTGCCAAAAATCAGTTTTCAATTGTCTATTATTAGGCTTCTTTCTCAGATACCTGCCGAGCTTATCGATTTCACTCAGTCCGATTATCTGTGAGTGTCCATTAAGCAGTAAATTAAGTAGGGTTGAACCACTATGTCCAGCACCAACAATGTAAACCAGTTGAAAATCTTGACTCATTTGTCGAAACCAAAAGTGTGTAAACAAAGGATATCTTGCAAAAGTGAACTTTTCATTAAAATTCCGAGCCTTGCTACTCGAAGCACACCAAGATTTTTTGCGGATAGATGCAAGAGGTCTAAAGAAGGATGAGGAGGCACAGATGAGGAAAAAGTGACCCCTAGCCCTCATCCTTGTAAACAGCGATCGCGCTCCCTGGCTGCCAAATCCAGGTAAAATTATTTCGCTACTGCGGCTACTACATCCTTGTCGGATGGTGAGGAGGAATTATTGATGCAAAAAAGCAGTTTTTCTTTTTCCTCAGCAGACATAAGCCTCTCTCCTGCTCTGGCATTCATCGCTGCTTGAGAGGGAGACTTAGCTCCTGGTATAGCCACTGGCTGTACTGGATGGGAGATTACATAGCGCAGAGCTGCGGAGATTATCTCCTCTGGAGACTTCAATTCTTTTTTTAGCTCCTCTACGATCGCGATTTGGCTTTCTAGTTTTGACTGTTTCTTCTGATTATCGTGCCACTTAGAGCGGACGTTATCAGTAAAGACTGTATCGGATAAATATTTACCCGATAGTATACCCTTGTACAGCGGGCCTCTTATTAGTACCGCGATACCATGTTCCTGGCAGTAAGGCAAAAACTTTGACTCAGCCTTGCGATTTAGCAGTGAATAGTCAGTTTCCACCACACTACAGGTGTTGTTAACATTAAATCGTTTCAGTACCTTTAAATTATTAGTCGAGATGCCGTAGGCGCGGACATGACCTTGTTCTTTAAGCATCTCAAACCCTTCAAGGTAGATGGTCGGATCTTCAAGGTCGCGCTCGTGGCAAAGGAGTACGTCGATCCAGTCTGTACGCAGACGATAGAGCGAAGCATGGGCACATAGCCGAATAATATCTGGGGACTTTTTGGGGATTAGGTTGTCCTCCCGCTTGCCCCACCCACCAATCTTGGAAACTATGTAGACTTGATGACGAATACCTGCCAGAGCTTGCCCCAATCGCTGTTCGGACAATCCTTGGGGAATGCCATATACCTCAGCAGTGTCTATTAAATTTACTCCGTTGTCGATCGCACTGCCTATAGTAGCTAAAGCGGTTGATTCGTCTATATCGCCCCACTCATTAGCGATATTCCAAGTACCCATGCCAATTGCTGACACTTGCCATCCAGTTTGGCCAAATTTGCGATAAAGCATATTACTTCCTTCTCAATCATTCACTGTTTGTGCAACGCCGCTAAATTACTGCGCCACCGTGGCTACTACATCCTTGGTGGATGGTTTTGAGTCATTCTTCAGGTGGAAGAGCAAATTTTCTCTTTCTTCAGCAGATAACAGCCTTTCTCCTGCTTTGGCATTTGTAGCTGCTTGAGCGGGAGATTTAGCTCCAGGAATAGCTACTGGCTGTACTGGGTGCGAGATTACATAGCCTAGGGCTTTTGCGACCATCTCCTCTGGCGTACTCAAGCCCAAGGCAGCTTTGAGGTTTTCTACTTTAGCAATGTTGCCCTCGAATTTCTGCTGGCTTTTTTCCTTATTATGCCACCGAGACCGAATAGTATCGGTGAAAACTGTATCAGTGGAATATTTGCCCGAGAGTATACCCTTGGCAAGTGGGCCCCGCACCATTACCGCAATTCCGTTTTCCTGGCAGTAGGGCAGCATCTTCGACTCAGGCTTGGTATTTAACAGTGAATAGTCAGTTTCTACTATACTACAAGTGTTGTTGACATTAAATCTTTTGAGTACTTCTAAATCGTTAGTCGAGATGCCATAAGCGCGAATGTGGCCTTGTTCTTTGAGCATCTCAAAACCTTCGAGGTAGATAGTCGGATCTTCAATGTCACCTTCATGGCAAAGGAGTGCGTCGATCCAGTCGGTACGCAGCCGATAGAGCGAAGCGTGGGCGCACAGGCGAATATTATCTGGTGTATTTTTCGGTATCGGGCAGCCATCGCGCCTGCCCCATGCACCAATTTTGGAAACTAGGTAAACTTGATGACGAATACCTGTGAGGGCTTGCCCCAAGCGTTGTTCTGACAGGCCAGGAGGGATGCCATATGATTCTGCGGTGTCAAATATATTAATTCCGTTGTTGATCGCACTGCGGATAGTAGCTAAAGCCTGGGCATCATCCATTTCGCCCCATTGGTTACCAATATTCCAGGTACCCATGCCAATTGCTGATACTTGCCATCCAGTTTGACCAAATTCGCGATAAAGCATAACTTTTCTTTCCTTTAGGTTAATTTGCACTAGTAAAAATGATTAAAAAAAGTAAACAGTGAACAGTGACCAGCCGTTGTCTAACTGGTAACTGATGTTAACTGCCTACACTATTACTGCCTACACTATTAGCGACGAAAAGGGGAGCAGCTGTAGCAACCCCTCCGAAAGACAATTGTTGTTCTGGGACTAAAATATTCATTGCTTGCAGCATTGGCGGTTGAGCTCCCCGTTTAGGATAATGAATAACGCTGATTGTCCCTGGGCTAAGGGGCAAATTGCCTAAAAGCTCCTCACTCATCCCAAGTATCTGACCAATAAAACGCTGGATGATCCCATGGGGAGCAACTACAATCCCAGTAATTAATTTACCTGAGCGCTCGGATGCCGATTCAGTGGTTAGACCCTTCAGCTCAATGGCTTGCTGCCAAGCCTGAAGAAAATCCTCTCGCAAAACCTGTAGCTGTACCGTACCCCGATGGGATTGCAGAATTTGCTTTGCTGCTTCAGATTGAGCCAGATCTCCACTAATGCTAAAGTCGATCGGTACTTCTCTAAGTGCTTCAGCTAGCTTCTGAGTTTGCGACAGACTCATTTTCCCCGCAGTAGGTATTAGCAATAGCCGCAAACCTTCAGTCTCTCCCTTGGGTTGGGGCAGGGGTTTGCCCAAATGGGTCGTGATATTCATGGCTTCCAGTTTTCCCTTCTGAAGGCAACCAAGGGGGAAATTCAAGACACTAATGCCGCAGTTGGACTGCTGGAAAGCATGGTAGCGGTCTGGAGTTAAGCCAATGGCAGTAGCGATCGCAGCGCGATTTGTGCCAGAGTGACCCACAAGTAACAAAGTCTGACCCAAATGACGAGGCAGTATCTGCTGCCAAAATTGCTGTAAGCGGTCATAGAGGTCTAAAACTGGGTAGCAATATTGCTGTTGGGTTGACTGGGGTTTCTGAGGTAACGCCATGCGAAATTCGTGAGGACGCTGTTTCCAGCAGCGATAGTCCTCGGCCAATTGTTCTCGCACATATTGGTGTTGTAACCCCTGCCAGGCAGGTAAATCAACTTCTCGTAACTGAGGAGAATAATCAGCTACCATTAACTCTTCACGAGCAAGTCCCATCACCGCCAAAATTTCCTTAGCTGTCTGTCGCGCTCGTTTTAGGGAGCTGCTATAGAGGGCATCAAGGGTTAGTCCTTTTAGAAACGCTCCAGTTTGGCCAGCGCAGTAGAGCCCTGTTTCGGTTAAAACTGATTCGTCACTACTACCTTGATGAAGACCTAGAGCATTATAGGTACTTTCACCGTGGCGGACGAGAATAACCCGAGTACTAAGGGGACTTTTGCCGAGGGTTTTTGCCCGAGAATCGTCTTCTAATTGATTAGATTCCAAGAGCATATGTATCTTCTCCTTTACTATGAATATTGTTTCCTAGGTTCTGTAACTGATACAGGGTTGCGTATCGACCACCAAGCTCCATTAGTTTGGCATGAGTACCGCGCTCTAGAATGCATCCTTTCTCAATGTAGAGAATTAAGTCTGCCTCTTCGACTAATCTAAGGTTGTGGGAGATATAAAACGTGGTAAGCCCTTCAGTAAGTCTCTCTAGTGCCTCACCGACAGCCCCCTCGCTGGCACTGTCTAAACCTGTGGTTGGCTCGTCAAGAATGACAATGGGAGCGCGACGAATCGCCGCACGAGCGATCGCAATCCGCTGCCGCTGTCCACCAGAGAGATTTGCTCCCCGTTCGCTTAAGATGGTGTCATAGCCTTCGGGTAGCTCCATAATAAAGTCGTGGGCATTAGCCAGGTGGGCTGCTCTTTTAATCTCTCGTTCAGAAGCCCCCACAGTACCGTAAGCAATGTTGTCACGAATACTAACAGCAAACAAGACACTGTCTTGCAAAACCACACTAATCTGCCGTCGTAAAGATTCTAGCTTGTAGGAACGAATATCTTGCCAATCGATTAAAATGTGACCTTCTTGGGGATCGAATAGGCGCAAGATTAAGCTAATCAGGGTGGACTTCCCGCTGCCAGACGGTCCTACCACGCCGATCTTTTGTCCTGGTTGCACTTCCAAGGTGATATTTTTCAGGATTTTCCTGCCTGGTTCGTGACAAAAAGATACATTTTCAAAGCGTACTGCACCACACAAAGGAGGGGCATCTTTGGCCTCAGGCAGATCTCGAACATCGGGAACATTATCGAGTAAATCGAGGACGCGGTCTCCTGAAGCTGTAGCTTTGGTAAGCTGTGTTACTTGCTTGGCAAGTTGGCGCATGGGCTTAAAGGCATTCTTGAGATAGTCCATAAATACCAGCAGTTCTCCAGGGGTAAGCGTCTGTTGCAACACCAGATCTGAACCTCTCCAGAGGACGATGGCTGTGGCAGTTGCAGCTAATATTTGTACTGTCCGTCCCAGTATTGCTGATAGTTTATAGGTCTGGGCTCCTTGATGTAAGTTCTTCTCGTTTTGCTCGGAAAAATTGCTCCTAAAAGTCTCTTCTAGGGAAAGTGCCTGTACAACCTTAATTGCGCCGATTGTTTCTGCCGCAGTTGCAGCGATCTCCCCTTGAGAACGGCGATGCTTCTTCGTAACAGAGCGAATGCGACGGATGAGATTATTTGTCATAAAGACAAACAAAGGAAAAGCAGCGATCGCAATCAGGGACAGTTCCCAATTGAGCCACAACATTATCCCAAACATACCAATTAAGGTAATAATGTTAGTCACAAATGGCAGAGCAGTTTTAATCGTTATTACCCGCAGACGCTCCACATCGTTGGTGACTCGAACGATTAGATCTCCACTTCTGAACTGATTGTGAAAAGAGAGAGAGAGACGCTGTACGTGACTGAAAAGGAGCGCTCGGATCTCTGCCAAAATTTGAGTAGCAGCCAAAGCCATGCCAAATGTACTCAAGTATGCAGCAGTGCCTTCTAAAGCGGCAATTAACACGATTGCTAAACATAACAACCCAAGCAGCAACAGAGGATTAATGCCGTAAGTCTCAATAGTAATAGAGGAGTTGACCCCAGCTTGAGGGATAAGAACGTTATCAAATATGAACTTCAGCGGCCAAGGCTGCAACAACCGAAAGCCAGTCTCGGTTAGAAGTGCCAAAAATGAGCCAGCGAGTAGGAATCGTCGCTTGCAGATTTGCGGCCAAAACTTTTGCAAAATCCGCCAAATTACTGGTGAGACTGCCTTGGTTTTTGTAGATGAGGGAGGTTTCATAAACTATCTGATGCTGAATGCTGTCTTGAGAGTAAATCGTGATTGTTAGGGGTATAGCACTGCCGGATCGCGACCCGACTAAGAGTACAAGTTCAGCATGAATCAAGAATAAAAACTTTACATTCAATACTTTCAAGGGAAGAGTGGGGTAGTCTTACACCTGAATCAATTCGGGTAAATCCTATTAATTATAGAACGATTAGACTGGCACAGACTGCAAAGTTATCACAGACTGAAGTAGTTTCTCTGCTTGAGCCTGTTTACTCTTAGGCAGCTTTTGGATATAGCGTTTGTAGTAATAATGGTTAAGTCGTCTTTCTAGAGAATTAAGGATTTTTTCTAGCCAGGGGCTACCTTGGTCAAAAGTAAGGCGACGAACTAGGGGTTTGATTAATATCTCACGTCGCCGACTTCCTAGTGCCTGATAGCGTTTTTGGAAATACTTATTCTCACTCAGATTCCACTTATCACGAATGCAATGCAAGCTAGCTAAATCCCAAGCGTCGTTCCACCGCAACATGAAGTAAGGAAGATCCGACCACTCAAAATCTGGTATTTGTATACTTCCTGTTAAGGCCATCAAACCTTTTTGATTTTTACTGATTCCTAAAGTATCAGTGGTAATCACCGACTCTCGCTCGCAGTATATGCTGCCGCCAGCCTCTAATACCGTCAGGCAAAAATCTATGTGTTCCCGAGTAGCTAGCATTCCCTCATCAAGTGGACCAGTTCGCTCGAATATTTCTGTGCGGACTAACATGCAGTGGAACTCCACATATTCACATTCTATGCGGTGAAGCTTTTCCCTTACTTTAGCTACGTGTTTCCCAGTAAGAAAAGTTTTTTGATGTATGCATCTTTGGGTTTGGCCCTCTTTTTCCTTGATAATAATGCGATTCTCTCCACCCGCATTGTGAATCACTTGATGTTCGGGCTTGCCTAAACAGGTCAGGGGACCAACCACTGCCGCTCCCGTTTCTTCAGCACAATCCACTAACTTGGTCAGCCAGCCTTGCTTAACTACCACGTCGTTATCAATGAAGACAAGATATTTGGTTTTAACGTGGTTTCGTCCTACATTTCTTGCCTGATTGGGAGAAATATAATAATCTGTCCGAACTAATTTAAACTGTTTCTCCTTGGCTTGCTCTTCTAGATAGCGCCGAATAGGGGGCGGTGTACAGACATCTACATAAACCATCTCAAAGGGATAGTCAGTGTCCTGGTAAATACTTTCAAGGGACTTCTGTGTATAACTAAAACGTTCTCTTGGTACAACAACAAGAGTTACTTGCGGTTTGGTCATCGCTGAGTTCTCCATTTTTTAATACTACATAAGTTAATTACCATAAGTTAATTAGACTGTCTCAATTAAGATACTGAAGAGGTGACTAAAGGCTTAAAATTCTGCGTATCCTTGACCTTTTGCTTTTTCCTCAAACCCAAACTGTGGCGGGCATAATCATGCTTGAGAGCATAAATGTCGCTGATCCAACCATTCAATGCTCTTTCCACGGATTTAACCAAATCGGCAAACCAAGGTCTGTGTTCTTGGAAGGGGAAACGGCTGATTACGGCTCGGAGCAAAGCCCGATAGCGACGACGTCCCAGCCGATAGTAACGCTTTTCAAAATACCAATCTTCTTCCAAATTCCACTTTTGACGGAAGTGATTAAAGCTAGCTAGATCCCAGGCATCGCTCCACCGCAGCATAAAATAGGTAACATCCGCCCAATCGAATTTTGGTCCTGTAACATAGGTGACAATACTCTGGCGATCGCAGTAGACGGTGCCTCCAGCTTTTGCTGCTGTTAAACAGAGATCGATATGCTCCCTGGTGCTGAGTAATTTTTCATCAAATGGTCCAGTTTTAGCAAATAGTTCAGTACGGACTAAAGCGCAGTGTAATTCAACAAAATCGCACTGAATCAGATGGAGTTGGTCAGGTATCTTGTTTACTCGCCGTCCTTCGAGATAGCTATTTTGAACCCCATGCCGCGTTATCTTACCATTGTTCTCCCTTACATCTATATAAGTTTCTCCACCGCCATTGTGAATGACTTGATGGAGGGGCCGATCGAGACAGGTAAGAGTACCAACCACCATTGCTCCTGTTTCCTCGGCAGACTGCACTAATCGCTCCAGCCAGCCTTGTTTGACCTCTACATCGTTATCAATAAAGACGACGTATTTGGTATTAACTTCAGCCAGTCCGATGTTTCTAGCTCGATTAGGAGAGAGATACTCATTAGTCCGAATTAGTTTAAACTCTTTTTCCTTTGCTTGCTTTTCCAGATAGCGACGGAGTTGCGATGGAGAATTGCCATCTACATACACCAATTCAAAGGGATAAGTTGTTTCATTGTAAATGCTCTCTAAGGACTCCCGTGTATAGCTAAAACGCTCCCGTGGTACGACAACGATAGTTACGTCTGCTTTTTCCGTAGTAGATACTGCCATTTTTTGCATCTCCTTTTGTTCTGGTTGTTTTGTTTTTTTTGGTTTGACTTCTGTTCTTAATTAGCTAAATCCGCGGGAAGCTTCTGAGCTTTATACTCAGGCTGTTTCGAGGCTAGCTCTTTGCCACGCCGAGCTTGGGAGTGGGCATAGCGAGCGGTAATATAGCGGTTTAGTTGTTTTTCGATGGGGATGAGGATTTTTTCTAGCCAAGGGTTGTCGAGGCCGAAGGAAAGGCGACGGCTCAGGGGTTTGATAAATGCCTCATATCGCTGACGTCCCACCTTTTGATATCGCTTTCCTAAAAAAACCTTATCTTCAGTAAGATGCCACTTTTTAGCGAAGCGATCTACACTAGCTAAGTCCCACGAATCGCTCCAGCGCAGCATGAAGAAGGGGACATCCGACGGTTTAAATTTCGGTCGAGGAAATTTGGCTTGACGTTTGCTTACCGCTAGAGCATCCGTGGTAACAATAGCGGAGCGCTCGCAGTAAATGCTGCCCCCAACCTCAGATACACTCATACAAAAATCCAGGTGCTCGTTAGTCGATAGCATTTCTTCATCGAAAGGGCCAGTGCGCTCAAAGATTTCGGTGCGAACTAAAATACAGTGAAATTCTACGTATTCGCATTGTATCCGGTGGAGCTCCTCGGATACTTCGGACACTAGCTTACCCGATAGATAGGGTTTTTGACGAAAGCGTTTCCTGCTCAGATCGCCTTTTATCTTCAGCACAACCTTGGCTTCTCCGCCTGCATTGTGAATTATTTCATGCTTGGGTCTGCTGATACAAGTGAGGGGTCCAACAACTGCAGCGTTTGTTTCCTCAGCACACTGCACCAATTTTTCGAGCCAGCCTCGTTTGACCACTACATCGTTATCAATAAAAACGACGTACTTAGTTTTAACTTCACGAAGTCCCAGGTTTTTCGCTCGATTAGCAGAGAGGTAATAATCAGTCCTAAGCAGTTTAAATTGTTTTTCTTTGGCTTTTTCTTCTAGATAGCGTCGGATATAGACTGGAGACCCCCCATCGACATAGACCAACTCAAAGGGATAACCTGTATCTTGGTAAATGCTTTCGAGAAACTCAGGCACACAGTCAAAACGCTCCCGTGGTACTGCAACAATAGTTACTTCTGGTTTTTCCATTGCTGATGACTTTAGATGTAAGTTTTCTTGTGATGACGTAATTTGGATATCCATAAGCACTTTTGAAAAAAATAAAGTGAAATGAATCGAAGTTGAGTTTTTGACTTCATAGTTTTCTCAATTCTTGGTTGCTGACCAAATAAATTATGCAGCAACAACCTGACTCTCAAGAAACTGTTGCAGCAGAGCAGAAGTTTTCTGTGCTCCCTCAAGCTCGATCGCGTGAAGGTTTTTCTTAAGCGATCGCTCTTTGATATTGGCAACAATTTTTCGAGCCAAATTTTCAGGGGACAAGTCATCAGGATCGAGAATTTGAGCAAGCCCCAGTTTTTCTAACTTCTGGGCTCTCAGTTTCTGCTCCCAATCTTTATCAGAGGGCAGAATGAGAGAATTAACCCCAGTTCTGAGAATATTCATTGTGGTGTTATAGCCACAAAGATTCAGGGAAAGTTCCGCTTTTTCCATATAGGCTAGTAAATTTGCGGTATACTTTCTCAAAGTCAGATTAGCTTGGTTTGCCGCCGCTTTTTGCAGTTGTAAAAATTTTTCTTTTGGTAAAAAAGGCCCAGTAAAAACGACAATTTGATGGGGCAATGACTTATTAATAAATGGACTAGCTTGAAGAATAGATTCTAGTAGATTATGTCCTAATTGTCCCCCACCAACGCTCACTAAAATCATGGGTTTTTTCAGATTGAGACTGACTAAATCTTTATCGGTAATTGTCGGATTTTTGGGAGGTGATTGGGCAACATAACCGGTATAAATTATAGGTTTATTAATATCTTTTATCCTAGAAAAACTTTCCTCTAGATTCTGGAACTTGGGATCTGAATGAACTAGTAACAGGTCGAAATATCGGTTCATCAATTGGCAAATTTTCTCAGTAACTTCTGCCCGATTTTGATAGTGTTTTGCCATCACAATATCCCGAAGGCTGGAAACAACCTTAGTCCGTTTCCCTATCGAACGCACTCTTTCTAGGAGTGGAATCGCTTCAAATTCAAACTGATGCTTGTTGAACGGATAACCTTCCGTAATTAAACAATCTGGCTGGAATTTATCGAAAACATTAAGCAGTTGATTTTGGCGAATTTGTTTAATTTCTTCTAAATCTTGTGAACTGTCTGCAACCTTAACTTGTCGATTTTCTGAGAGAAGCAGCGGAAGTGTAACCACTTCAACAGCAGGTGGAACTTCAAACCCTTCTACCTCCCATCCAGCTTTAACAAAACAAACTTTGAAGTCTTTAGCTAGACTGCGGAGAATTTCGATACTCCTAACCAGATGTCCCATGCCTAAATGATATTGGCAGTAAAATAAAATCTTTTTCATACAACCTCATAATCAGTTATCAGTTATCAGTTAGCTTTACTCCTGACTTCCGCGCAGCGGCACTAGCTAATAGCTAAGAGCTTTTATTTCAAAAACAGGAGCTAACTTAAGTTCAAGTAAATCTTTAAGCAATTGAGTGGTTTTTTGAGCACCTTGTAGTTCAAAAGGACACGTCATTTGAGGGTTCCTCAAATGGGAGAGATGTCCATAAGAAGCGGAGGTATTTGTAACTGGTTTTTTGTCAAGACAGGTAATAATTTTTGAAGCAAGGCGATCGCTTTGCAAATCACTGGGATGAATGACCTCAATAACTCCCAGCTTCTCTAGTTTCTCGGCTCTAATTTTCTGTTCGTCGCCATCGTTAGAGGGAAAAATCATGGCGTTGACTCCAGTTCTGAGGACATTCATGGTAGTGTTGTAGCCACCCAAACTAATGGAGAGTGCTGCTTTTTCCATATAAGCAAGTAAATTTGGGGTATATCTCCTAAAGTTAATATTGTTTTTACTTACCGCCGCTTTTTGGAATTGGTCAAACTTTTCTTGCGGCATAAAAGGTCCGGCAAAAATTTGAAATTTATGGGGCAGTAAGTTTTCCAGAATTGGACTAGCTTCTATGATTGTTTCAATCAATTTATGTCCAAATCTACCGCCACCAATACTCACTAAAATCATCGGTTCTTTGCCCCTAAGACTAACAACATCTTCGAGAGTAGGTGGCAAATTTTCTGGAGGAGATTGGGCAACATATCCCGTGTAATGGACTTTACAGGTAAGTTCTTTTGCCCGCGAAAAGTTTTCTTCTAATCTATGGACTTTGGGATCGGAATGAACTAATAGTAGGTCGAAGTACTGGTTAATCAGACTACAGACTTTCTCTTCTACTTTGATTAGATCCCGATACTTCTTGGTTAGGACAATGTCTCGAACACAGGAGACAACTTTAGTGCGTCGCCCTGCCAATTGCACTTGTTCTAGGAGGGGCATTAACTCATGGATAAGCTTGCGCTTACTAAAGGGAAAACCCTCTGTAATCAAACAATCTGGCTGCAATTCGTCAAATACCTTGAGGAGTTTATTCTGGCGCAGAAGTTTAACTTCCTCTAGACTTAGAGAACTGTTGACCACCTCAAGTCCTTTGTTTTTGATTTTCAGAGCCGGAAGACGGATCATCTCAACAGCCGATGGAATTTCAAAATCCGGCACGATCTGTCCGCCATCAATCAAACAAACTTTAAATTCTTTAACTAAGCTGCGAATAATTTCTGTACTGCGAACCAAATGACCCATACCCATGAGGTTCTGGCAGTAAAACATAATTTTTTTCATCGCCCTTTTATCCTAATTTTCTAAAACAATGGTACAGAGCAAAAATTAAGCAGCAGCAAGAGCTACTTTAGTCTGAAGTAAATCTTTCAATAATTGAGCAGTTTTCTGTGCCCCCTGGAGTTCTAGAGTTTCAAAGGTGTTCCCTACCTGTTTTTTTGGCAGAGAGGTCATAATTTTCTGGGCGAAGCGATCGCTTTGTAAATCCTCGGGACGAATAACCTTAACAATTCCCAGCTTTTCTAATTTCTCCGCTCTGATCATCTGCTCCCTATCTTTGTTGGAGGGGTAGATCATCGAATTGACTCTGGTTCTGAGAACATTCATAGTGGTGTTGTAGCCGCCCAAACTAATCGAGAGAGCCGCTTTTTCCATGTAGGCTAGTAAATGGGGAGTATATTTTCGGAGTGTGATATTGGTTTTATTTGCTGCCAATTTTTGCAGTTGAGCAAACTTTTCCTCTGGCATAAAAGGACCAGTAAAAACTTGAATATGATGAGGCAAATACTTTTGCAGAATTGAAGCGGTATCGACAACACAATCTAGTAGTTCGTGTCCCAATCTGCCTCCACCTACGCTCACTAAAATCATCGGTTCTTGACGATTGAGACTGGCGATTTCCTCTGGGGTGAATTCTAGATTTTTCGGTGGTGATTGTACTACATATCCGGTGTAATCAACTTTACAGGTGAGGTCTTTAGCCCGAGAAAAGTTTTCTTCTAGTCGATGGATTTTTGGATCTGAATGAATTAGTAGCATATCATAGTAATTATTTACTAATTCGCATCTTCTCTCCTCCTCTCCAGCTCTATCTCTATATTTTTTCACCATAATGATATCTCGAAGACTGCAAACAACCTTAGTGCGTCGTCCTGTTGATTGCACTCGCTCTAGTAGTGGAACTAATTCAAATGCTAAACTCTTCTTCTTACTAAACGGATACCCTTCTGTAACTATACAATCTGGCTGAAACTCATCGAACACTTTAAGCAGTTTATTCTTGCGAATCTGTTTAACTTCCTCAAGTTTGAGAGAACTATCCACTACCTTAATCTGCTTATATTCTGCGCGGAGCGCCGGAAGATGAATAACCTCAACATCTGAGGGAATTTCAAATCCCTCCACAATCTGACCCCCATCGATCAGACAAACTTTAAAGTCTTCAACCAGGTGGCGAATAATTTCTGTAGTTCGTACCAGATGCCCCATGCCTAGAAGATTTTGGCAGTAAAACATGATTTTTTTCATTAACTATTACCTCTCTTTGTTCAAACTTTTTTCTAGCTCTACCTTTAATTCCTTTAATTCTCACTAACTAGCTACAAGGGAAGCAGTATTACCAACTTGATTATTGAGAAGCTCCTTGAGCAAGCTAGCAGTTTTCGGTGCACCTTCGAGGTCGAAAGATTTATCAGCACTCTTAGCTGGTTCTTGGTTAAGCCAGTTGATTATTTTTTTGGCAAGATGAGGGGGGTCTAAATCATCAGGACGAATCATTTGAACAATTCCCAGTTTTTCTAGCTTCTGGGTTCTCATTAATTGTTCTCTTTTTCTTGTAGAGGGGTAAATCATCGCTTTAACGCCTGTTCTCAGAACATTCATCGTGGTGTTGTAGCCCCCTAAACTAATTGAGAGATCTGCTTTTTCCATATAGGCAAGTAAATTTGGAGTGAATTTGCGTATGGTAATATTTGCTCGACCCCACGCTGCTTGTTGCAATTGTGCAAACTCTGACTCCGGTATAAAAGGTCCAGTAAAGACTTGAATACGATGAGGCAAATGTTTTTCCAGAATTGGGCTTGATTTGACTATGGTTTCTAGCAGTTCGTACCCCATTCTGCCTCCGCCAACACTTACTACAATCATTGGTTCTTGGGTACTAAGACTAGCCACATCCTCAGCAGTAGGTTCTTGATTTTCTGGTGGTGATTGGGCAACGTATCCCGTATAGTAGATATCGCAAGCTAGATCTTTAACTCTAGAAAAGTTTTCTTCTAACCTTTGGAATTTTGGGTCTGAATTGACAAATATACTGTCAAAGTACTGGTTGATCAATCCGCAGATTATCGCTTCTTTTTCGATCCATCGCTTTGAATAAGCCTTTTTGGACATAATGACTATATCTCGAAGACAGCAGATAGTCTTCGTCCGTCCTCCTGTCCCTCGCACTCGCTCCAGCAGTGGAACCAACTCAAAGAGAAGCTTACGCTTAGTAAACGGGAAACATTCGGTAATTAAACAATCAGGCTCAAAGCGATCAAATACTTCGAGGATTTTACCCTTGCGTAAATCTTTAACTTCCTCAAGACTTAGAGAAGGATCTGCCGAGGCAAGCTGTTTGTTCTCCGAGCGAATTGCTGGTAAATTGACCGTTTCAACAGTTGGCGGGATTTCAAATCCCTGCACCCTCTCTCCACCATCAATCAGACAAACTTTAAAGTCTTTGACCAGGCTGCGAATTATTTCGGTACTAACCACAACGTGTCCGATGCCTATAAGATTTTGGCAATAGAACATGATTTTTTGCATTTGTTTGAAACCTTTCTAGAAATTTTACCCGCTGCTTGAAGTAAGTTGGTTTGAATAAGTTAGTTTAAGCTAGCCTGAGCCTGCAGCAGAATGGCTTACACTACCAGCATCTTTTTTAATTACTTAAATTTTAATTACTTAAATAGTAATAAGAGAAAAATCAAAGTTATCCTTATTAGGAACCAAAGCAATATTGTTATGACTAGACAATAAATTAATAATTTCCTGTTGAATATTTAACAAACCATCAAAATTCAAGGAAGAAGAACCCATAGACTTATTATTTAATTGTTTAATAATTGCTTTACTTAAACTTGACCCAGTTAATTCATTAGGTGTGATCGCAGTTAATAAGCCTAATTTTTCCATTCTTGAAGCGCGAATTAATTGTTCTTGAGATGGTTTATGACGAGGAACAACTACAGCTTTTTTCCCTAAAGCAAGTATTTCGGTAATAGTGTTATAACCCGCCATAGAAACTACTAAATCGGCAGCATGAATATAATTCAATAAGCGATTGGTAAAATCAAAAGTAATGATATTGGGATGACGATTAATGATTTGAGACAACTTATCTCTTTCTGCTGATGGCATTTCACTACCAAAAACAATTAAAGTCTTGCAATCATAATTTCTATTAATTTGTGATAGTGCAGACAAATAATTTTTGATCAAAGGATAACCATCTTCCCCCCCACCAGGAGTTACTAGAACTAATTTTTCTTTTTTTTTAAAGCCAAGTTCTCTGCGAATTAAAGAACCAGTAATTGGCGGAAAATCTTTTTCAATATAACCACAAAAAACAGTTTTATCTGCCACAATTTGAGGAAATTGATATTCCTTTACCAAATTAAAAACTTCAGACATTCCCACCACTAAAACCCGGTCATAATAATGTTGAATAGCCTGACAGTATCCCTGCTTTTGCCATTCTTTAATTGTCACTTGAGGAGCATCTAAAATATCCCGCAGTAGTAAAACCAATTTAGTTTTGGGAGAATGAGTTTTCAGTAAATCTAAAGCAGGTTTTAATTCTCCTAATAATCCGTAGGGCTTTTTATCAACTAAAACTAAATCTGGGTTAAAATTAATGATCGCAGTTTTAATTAGATTGGAGCGAAGTGTAACGGTTTCTGTAACATCAGAAGTTAAATACTTAGCTGCTAACTTACCATTGCGATCGCGTCCCAAACAGGGTAACTTGATATAATCTAACCCGGTAGGAATCTTAAAATTGTGAATTGCTGGCGAACCAGACAAAACAAGAATGGATATTTCGGGTATAGTTTCCAATAAATGCTGACAAATTGCCAACATGCGCCTAATATTTCCTAGACCAAAGGCATCGTGAGAATACACTATCAGCCTCATGGGTAACAATCCTTTTGTGGTTGGTATTGCTTAAAAGTATTCAACACCCTTATAAAATCTTTATTAAGCTTAGGTGAAGCAAGATGAAATTTAGATGAGAAAATTCTTAATTAAGCAATGGCTGAGAAAACATGACTGGTTCTGGGAAACGAGAACTCGGATTTTTGCTTGGTATGTGGGCTTAACTACTATGTTCGTCGGCTTATCAATCCCCATTTTTACCGAACTAACAATCATTCAAGTAGATCTTAGAGTAAAAGAAGACTTACTTGAAGAAATCGAAGCCTTTGAAGAATCCTTTAGGGAAGATACAGAAGAAGACATCGCAATTATTTTTGATCGCTTCTTACAATACAAAATTCCTGGGGATAAAACCTTTCTCATTGCTACTATTAACGGTCAATTCTATCGTTCTAGTCCCATTAGTCTCCCTCAAGCAATTTCCCGTGACTCTCCTCTAATTAAAAACTTAGCTCAAACCAAAAAACCCCTTAGCGGAAAAAATACGATTACCGATTCCCAAGTAGGAGATATTATTTACCAAGCAGAACCAGTAGAAATAAACGGACAAGTTCGGGGACTCTTAATTGTCGCCAATATCCCCCAAGGAGAAAGAATAGAAGTTCTCGCAGCAATTTTAGTTGTCATAGAGGTATTACTAGTCGCTTTCATCTTAGCTTTAATTTTGGCGTGGAGAATGATAGGAAAGGTTTTAAATCCCATCTGTACTTTAACTAATACTGCCAAAACTATTAGTGAAACAGATCTTAGTCAGAGAATTCCCGTCCGAGGACAAGGGGAAATGGCAGAATTAGCCAAAACCTTCAACAACATGATGAATCGTTTAGAAACAGCCTTTAAAACTCAGCAACAATTTCTTAACGATGCTAGTCACGAACTACGAACTCCCATTACCATTATTCGCGGTCACTTAGAATTATTAGAATACAACGACCCTCAAGAAAGAGCAGAAACCATCACCTTAGTCCTAGATGAATTAGACCGTATGGGTCGGTTTGTGGAAGAATTATTATTACTCGCTAAAGCAGAAAGAAGAGATTTTCTGATTTTAGAAGAAGTAGATTTAAGAGAGCTTACTGTAAAAATGTACCTCAAAATGCTAGGTTTAGGGGAACGGCAATGGCAATTAGACAGTCAGGGAAAAGGAAAAGTTATTATTGATCGCCAACGCATCATTCAAGCAATGATGAATCTCGCTCACAATGCAATACAACATACTACTAGCACAGATACAATTGCCCTTGGTTCTGCTATTGAAAAGGAACATATTCGTTTTTGGGTTAGAGATACAGGAATTGGTATCCCTCTCCAGGATCGAGAACGCATCTTTCAAAGATTTGCCCGTTCCAGTAATAGCCAGAATAGCAGCCAGGGAGCAGGTTTAGGCTTATCCATTGTATCAGCGATCGCCAAAAGCCACAACGGTCGCGTGGAATTGTCTAGTCAATTAGGTAAAGGCTCTACCTTTACAATTGTTTTACCCAAAAACACCAAACTAATGTGACTACTGATAACTGATGTACGGGCGAACGGCCGTTCGCCCCTACTGATAACTGATAACTGATTACTGATGAATCGAATTTTAATTGCTGAAGACGAACCTCGTATTGTTTCCTTTCTCGAAAAAGGTTTAAATGCCAACGGTTTTACCACTACTGTTGCACAAAATGCAGACGAAGCAATCGATCTAGCTTTAAGTAACAATTTTGATTTACTACTCCTAGATTTAGGACTACCAAAACAAGATGGTTTAGTAGTTCTCGAACAACTAAGGGGTCAAGGTGCAACTTTAGCGATTATTATTCTGACAGCCAGGGATGATATCAATGATAAACTAGCAGGATTAGAAGGTGGTGCTGATGACTATGTAACCAAGCCATTCCGCTTTGAAGAATTACTCGCAAGAATTCGTTTACGTCTGCGAAATTCTCAACTTCAATTTCACAACAACAATCGAGTCATCCCTCAATTAAAAGTTAATAATCTGATCCTAGATTTACAGACCAGAAAGGCAATCTTAGACGGTCAAGAAATTGACTTACCAGCTAAAGAATTTAGTCTCTTAGAAACTTTCATGTCTCACCCCGGACAAGTAATGACAAGAGAACAACTCTTAGACCGAGTTTGGGGTTTTGATTACGACCCGGGATCTAATATTGTCGATGTCTATGTTGGTTATCTTAGAAAAAAACTCGGAAGTAATTTTATTAGAACTGTTAGAGGAGTTGGCTATTGCTTAAACAATTAACACTTTTAATGTTATAAATGTGGGATTTTTTTATTTGATGAGAAAATAGAAAGCTAGAGAATACTGGATAAAATGAATCAATCCTCCTACGACCGAAATAAACAACAGTTGCAACAGTTAATGACACAAGCAGAGATTCCCGATCTCAAAACATTGACTAAGATGTCGGGTATTTCTTCGTGGCAACTAGAAAGGTTGCAATATGGTTTGATGTATAAGATGTCTGTTGAAACTTTGCTTAAATTATCCAGTGTTCTTAAGGTATCCCTAGAGCAATTAGTAAGCACCTTTATTGATTCTGCTAAGTATCCTGAAAATTGGCAACCACAAGCAAACCAAGACACATCAGATTTTTGGCAACAAGAATATAAACGGTTGCAACAAAAGATGGAACAACAAAAAGATACTATCCAACAAGAGTTGCAACAAGCTAGTTTACAAACTATTGAGTCTTGGTTGATTCAATGGCCAACTGCGGTAGCCGCCATTATCAAAAATCCTGATTTACCAGCAGCAAGATTATTACCTCTAGTTAAACCAATAGAAAAATTAGTTAGTAAGTGGGGCTTAGAACAAATTGCTTTTGTTGGGGAAGAGTTGCCTTATGACCCTCAATGGCATGAATTGATGAAAGGTAGTGCGGAACCAGGAGACATGGTTAAAGTACGTTATGTGGGATATAAGCAACAAGAAAAAATATTTTATAAAGCCAAAGTCAGTCCTGTAGAGGAAGGGGTACACTAAACCTAAGTAAATCTAGGTATGTGAGTTGATTGCTGTTATCTCCACAAAGGTAATTCGAGCTGGATGGACTCTCCCTTCATTGAGCTTAAACGTCCCCGATACCCCATCGGGGGATATTCTGATTCAACAGCTTGTGCTAGGAATTTAAATTTAGATGATAGCCATCCATTATTTAAAGCCTCAGTTACGCTGTATCCTATTGAATGCAGATATCGCACGGTACGATGCAACAATACACGCCTAACGTCCCGATATTTCATGTACCGAGTAATTTCTGGATCTGTACCACGAACTAGAATATTGTTGGCAGCATTGTAATCACTCTGCAACACCTCCCCCGTATAACGAGTAAAGCAATTACCATTCCTACTCCCTAAAAGAGTACCCGTCAGGTAATCCACTTGCGAGGTATAAGCGGCATTAACAGTTTTAACGGTTGAACCTGTTAATTCACCTATTTCTTCGAGTGAAGTCTGTAATTCTCCTTTCATCCAACTGTTAAGTTTCCTATTGATGCGTTTAGACTCAGTTTTGGACTTAATGGGAGAGGATAAATCTTCGGCATATACTAGCGTTGGCACAGTTAATACTTGTTTTAATCCATGCCTAATTAATCCTTTGATTTGAGCTTTATCTCGTTTTAATTTTCGCACTTGAACTTTTTGGGAAAGATTACAACGAGAGATATTATCTCGCTTTTTCTGGTCAACATGATTTAAACCATGTTGATATAAACGATTTCGATTCTTGTTGGTAAGATTTATTCGCTCAGTTTTTCG
>JAAUYH010044666.1_pt1 | contig 22726 bp, 22 predicted proteins | sample 7278061 | NCBI WGS metagenome assembly JAAUYH01 (sample SAMN14350203, study PRJNA611818) | marine sediment metagenome | isolation source: surface marine sediment (0.6m) | place: French Polynesia: Moorea | collected 2018-08 | reverse complement strand
GCACTGTTAAATATCTGAATATCAATTTTTTATTGAACAGTTTTAAAAATAAGAACGGACAAACAAGCAATAAGTGCGATCACCGGTAACCAAAGGGAATAAGTCTTAATACCTTCCGGTGCTTTTGCTTCCCGTTTTTTAATGGTGATCAGGGCTACATTGAGTAACGAAAACACAAGTAAAATTATAAAGCTTGTAGCTTCCGCCAGTCCTACTAATGGAAAGAAAAGGGCTAACATCAAAACAGTTCCTGCGGCTACGCCCGTAGCGGCAATAGGGGTCCTGGTAGTGGCATTGACCACTGAAAAAAACTGAGGGGCCTTTTTTTCTTTACCAAGGCCATAGAGTACCCTTGAGGCCATGACGATTTGTACCAGGGCACCATTTAATCCTGTAAGGATACTGATGACCACAAAAAATAGGCTTACGAGGGCTCCGTCGGTTGCTATGATCCTTGCTAAGGGTGCATTGACCGTTGCAAGCTCGCTGGGAGCAACGGTTAAGACCATAGTGCTCGCTACTACCACATAGAGCAGGGTGGTGGCAATGACTGCCCGGATCATTGCCCTTGGGAGTGTTTTCTTCACATCCTTTACTTCCTCGGCCATATTGACCATATCTTCAAAGCCTACAAAAGCATAAAAACTTAAAAAGGCCCCTGAGAGGATGCCAATAACAGGAAAACCATCCCCGAAATGTGTACTGAGGTTTGAGAATATTTCCGGCATCTTTTGGAGATTACCACCTTTAGAAAGCACAATATAAATTAGGGCACCTACTTCTATGAGGGTAATGATCAAGACCACTTTTACCGATTTTCCGATGCCCCACGCACAGACCAGGCCCATCGATACCACTAAAATAATAATACCAATGGCTTCGGGTACCGCTACCAGTTCCTGTAAAAAACCGATAGTGGCTACAGAAAGCGTTGCTGCCGAAACCACACCTGTTAGAATGACCAGATAGCCTACAAAACCAGATAACCAGGGCTTACGAAAGGCTTCGTCTGTATATTTGGCTTCTCCGGCACTGACCGGGTAGCGTGCCGATAATTCGGCAAAGGTGAAGACATTCAAAAAGGCCAGGAGCCCGGCAATTAAAAAGGAGAGCGGTGCCGCCAGGCCTGCCATGTCGGCGATTTTTCCAGAAAGTGCATAGAATCCACCACCCACCATAGTGCCCAGTCCGTAAAGGAATAATACGGGTAATGAGATCGACCGTTTTAAGGTGGTTGTATTCATTGCAGTAGCATATGGCCTATTAATAACATGCTATTTAAAGGTACGGTTTTAATTTGGAGCCTGGTATTTCATTAGTAAGTATATTTGGAGCTTGTTTGTTAACAGTACGTTTTACAGCTCATACAATGAAAAGACTAGTATTTTATTTTTTAATGTTTCCAATTGTTCTATTGGCACAAATCAACGAAAGTGATACGCTTAACGTTAAAGCAAGCCTTTCTATTACCGGATTTTATCAAGGGGGAAATGTAGAAACCTTAATTTTTCGAACAAAAACAGATTTTAGTTTTAAACCCTGGAAGAAGTGGGTATTCAAAAACCAAAACTCCTACATTTATCAGGAGTTTGGTAAAGAAAAGGCAGATGAAGATATATTGAGCCTGAACTTTTTGTATTTGAACCCCCAGCGAAAAATATATCCGTTTGTATTGGGTTTTATAAGCACTAATTTTCGGAGGGAAATTGACCTTCGATTTCTATTCGGAGCGGGTGCCACTTTTCAAATTATAAACAAAGAAGATCATTGGCTTAAATTTTCAATTTCCAGCGAATATGAGCAGACAGATTTTTCTGAAACCGACTTTAACTATTCGCAGTATGACGGACAGTCATCAATAAACACCTTTCGTGGAACCTTATGGGTCAATGGCAATTATAAGCTGTTTAAAAACAGAATGATTTTGACTCATGAAAGTTATTTTCAGCCCTCTCTTGAGGAAGGCAATAATTTTCGCTGGCAAGCCGATGTAGGTCTGGAGTTCCCCATCTGGAAGTTTTTGAATTTTAAAATAAACTACCGTCACACCTTTGAAAATATCGTGATAGAAAACCAAAAACAAGAAGATCGATTCTTGACTTTAGGTTTTACTGTAAAAAGCTATTGATGAGCTGATCAACGCTCACAATCAGGTCAATGGTGGTTTTTTTTATTGAAGTATTATTCAATGTTACTACGTCGTAACGGTCACTTCTCGTTTCAGGATCAAGGCACTAATCAGGTTGACTACGGCACCGATCAGAAATACCATAATGAACATGATAATTCCCTGAAACCAGGGTGTATAGACAAAATCAGGTGTCTGTGCCAGTTGTTCGTTAAATGCCACAAGTTCAGCTGTCGACAGCTCTTTGCGCTGCCATTCGAGAAATTCGTCCTTTTGTAAGGCGAAGAACAAAATGCTTTGAATAGCCATGACAATCCCCGCAATGCAGGTGATGCCCAGGCCAATTTTAAATGCCTGGCCAAAACTAACCGTTCCGTTGTTGAGCTTGTCCCGAAAATAACGAACACCGAAGGGAATACATAATAAGGAGAGCGTAATGGAAAGGTAGCCTATAGTCTGTGAACCCTTGACCCCAATAGTATCTGCAATCAAGATCCAATTCAGAGTACCTAATATACTGGCTATCAATCCGCCAATAATACCATACTTCAAAATAAATTTTTTCATGACAATGAAATTTTAATGAGATTCAAACTTACCGGAATTAAGTTTCTTTGACATCCTACGAAAGTAGGATTTTAGTATACATTTGGAAAATCATCCCAAAGTAGGACACTTATATAGGGGTATTATCGTTGACTGAAATGATCGTATAATAGCTCTTAGATGATCTCTAAATCCCTGCCAATTCTGATCGCTTCGGTTCTTCGCCGGGCGTCGAGCTTCAATAATATTTTTGATACATGGGATTTGACTGTTGTTTCTGCAATGAAGAGCTGCTCAGCAATTTCTTTGTTAGAGTGCCCGTTGGCCATGAGGTTCAATACCCGTAATTCCTGGTCACTTAAACTTGATTTCTGCACTTGTCGTTTACGTGTCTCCTTTTTAATGTAGAAATGACGACTGATGAGCATTCCGAGAATTAAAAAGAGTGTCCCTGTAATGATTACATAGAGGTTTTCTGACCCACCCAGGGCGAAAAGAGACCACTGTTCAAATTGAAATAGTAATAAGATGACCGCACACAAGCTCCCAAATATGAGAATCGTTTTTTTCATTCTTTTGAATTATTCGACATCCTGCCCAAAAGTTAGTAAATTATTATCAGGATCGAGAATGGAAAATTCTTTTTGTCCCCATGGCTGCACCTGTAACGGAGCATTGGGATGAATAGCAATGTTGTTATCAAGGTAGTGCTGGTACAATCCATCGATGTCTTCCGTTCTGATATAGACCATACCGTAATTATCTTTCGGATTCAATTCTTTAAAGCCAAAAAAGTGGATTTCAATACAGTCTTTCTTTACCATTAAATAATTGTCATATTCCTTACTGCCCAATTGGTGGAAGCCTAATTTATTGATGTAGAAATCTTTGGTGGTGGCCTTGTCGCGCATCGGGAGTTTGGGGTGGATATCGGTATGCATGTCGGTTAACTATTTTCTTGGACAAGATCGATTACTTCGCATACTTTAGTGCGAGAGAGAAAAAGAATGCGCCTATAATGAGATAAATAAGCAGCTCTACTAGAAAATCACTCGTCATATAGATCTCCTCAAATGAACTACCTTTAAAAAGTTTCAAAGCATTTATCACGACTGCTGTGCATAACCCCCAAAGGAGTCCAATTTTAAGATGTTTTTTCATAAATAGATCAATTGTTCACTACTGTAAAGATGTCTTTAAAAGTACGAAATAAACGTTTGACTAAAGAATGGTTATTTGCTATGTTTAAACAACTGCCGGTACCTGGGTTTCCAAGTTTTGTTGTCTTCAGAGCGCTCTATGGTTCTCAATACCTTGCCATCAGGTCGTAGCGTCCAGCTTTGTCTTGAGTAAAATGTTTTATTGTTATAGGTAAAGGTTTTGTGAAAGAAGAGTTGGCCATCGCTAACAAGGCTGTTCCAGGTTTGGGCATTGAGGTCATCGACATAAAACAGTTTCCAGGTTTTGGTCTCGTTGTCATAGGCGCGTAGCACTTCGGCATTAACGTACTGGCCATCACCGACAAAGATGGTCCACTGCTCGCTAAAGGCGTTTTTACCTTCTAATTTGTTTACTGTAAAGCTGTCTTTTTCAGGAATGGTATCGTTGTTGTAGATGGTAATTTCGGAGGCCCAGGTACCGTTTTTCCAGAAGTCAAAATACTTCGGTGATTGTTGAGCATAGACCTGACCGAATATCGGTACTATAAAAACTAGAAATAGTATGCGCATACATCCTGAAAGTTAGTTCACTCTAAATGTACGATTTTTAGATGAGGCATGCGATACTAAGCCTCAAACCCATTTTATCGTGTTCTTAAATACTTGTACAGCTTGGCGTTGAGTTCATTAAGAACGGCTGGAATACTGGTAACATAGGATTTCGTTTTTTTAATTGCTTTGCCTTTTTTAAAGAATACCGACCCATTGTTGAGGTCGATAGCTTTCCATCCCATATCATATTTGCTATTGACTTTTGTTAGAATTTCTAGAGGTTCAAATTTGTACAGTCCTTTCTTAAAGCTAACTTTAACAGTGTATTTCATATGGAGATAACCCTTACCAACCTTTATGGCATTGTCTTTAATGCCTGTGAAGTGGATAAAATCATTTTCAATTTCGGTGTCAAGCGCTAGGGTAGCATTCGTAGAAGTGTTTTCAATCCATTTCCTTGTTTTTTGGTACAATTCGGTTGCAGGAGTGCTGTCTAAGTTCGCTATTGCATATTTTGGGTCCAATCCATTTTCATTGAAAATAAATTCAGTCTGGCCATATACAAGTGAGGTGCCCAGTACCATCATAAGGAAAATTGTACTTCTCATTTTTTGGAAATCGTATTGTATGAGGAAATTCGTCATCAATTAATTTTACGAGCTATTTGCGGTAGTATTTTTCTCGTAAAATTCAATGATCAATGCTGCCAGTTCCTCTCCTTTTTCCTCTTGGATAAAGTGTCCGGCCTCTAGAATTTTATGATCTTGCGTCTTTGTACCCGGAACTAATTTTTGAAACACTTTTTCGGCTCCGATCATTATGGTGTCTTTCGCTCCAAATAGGGTTAAGAATGGTTTGTTCCACGACCTTAATTTCGTCCATGCTTCACGGTTTTTAACGCACTCAGGGTCCTCCGGATCAATTGGGACTAACGTTGGAAAAATTCGCGCTCCGGCTTTGTATTCTTCAGAGGGAAAAGGTGCGTTGTACGCTTCGTAGACCTTTTCAGATAGCGGTGTAACGGTACCCATATCTAATACTTTGCCAATATTAAATTTGGGCGAATGTTGTGAAAAGTCCCTCCATTGTATAAAGCTCTCAGGCATAGGAAAGTCGCCCGTCGGTAAGGTAGTATTGGAAGCTACCACCATGTCAAACCGGGTATCCATTTCTGTGATGATTCGTAATCCGATTAATCCGCCCCAATCCTGGCAAAACAGGATCATATTGTTAAGGTTCAGTTTTGTGATAAACGTTGAAATCCAATTTACATGTTTTTGATAGGAATACTCTTGTTTATGTACTAGTTTGTCTGACTTACCGAATCCGATTAAATCCGGTGCGATCACTCGAAAATTCTTGGCAAGGGTGGGTATCATTTTACGATATAAGTACGACCAACTTGGTTCTCCATGCAGTAGTAAAACGGTTGGTTTGTGTTCGTTGCCTTCGTCAAGATAGTGCAATTGTAATCCGTCTTCGACTTCCAGGTACTGACTTTGAAAATCATAATCTTCTAAATTTTCAAACCTGCTTTCGGGCGTTCTAATAATTTCCTTCATGGTTGTAGTACTGCCGGGTTTATAAATGGTAATGCTAACTAAATATACAAAGATTATCGAGAGTAGGTGCCAGTTCCATGTAAGCTGTGAATTATATATAGTATTAGCTACTGCCTATTATGGAGTGCAATTATTTTGCTCTAATAATATATTGATAGGGAAGCAAATCGACCTTAGTATCAAAAGAGGTGTAGCCTGCTTTTTTTAATTCGTCAATAACGCTATCCATAGCTAATTTATGGTTTAAAGGTGGGCCTACAGGAATTTCGGTTTTAAAGAAATCGATAACTACTAACTCCCCGTTAGTTTTTAAGCCTTTCTTTACTTTTTTAAAATAGTTTGGACGGTTTTCTATATGGTGATAGGTATTCACAATTATGACCTTATCTACCTCTTTTTCTTTCAGGTTAGGTGAATCGTAAGGTATTTTACGGATTTCAATATTCTCTAAAATGTCTTTCTCAATGCGGTTTCGAATAAATTCCAGGAACTCATCATTTACATCAGCAGCAATGACTTTCGCCCCTTTTTCGGCTAATTTTACCGAGAAATAACCTGAACCGGCGCCGATATCCATGATTGTTTGTCCTTGTATATCGCCTAGGTAATTCAATACTTTTTCCGGTTGTTGATAGGCGTCTCTTTCCGGGGATTCAAATCGTTCGATTAAATCTTTTACCGAAGATCGATGCATGTGTTCATTCGCTGAACCGTGTTTTGATTTCTTGTCTTCGCGATTCGCATGCTTATTTTCTTTTACCTGGTCAGTGGTGGTATCGCGATGCTTAGTAGTACATCCGAGGCATAGAAAAAATGTTATTAGAAAGGCCAGTTTTTTCATTTCTAAATCCGTTTTAAATTAAAAAGATTAGGGTTAAAGACTAGATTTTTATTTGGTTGTGCATAATTCTGCAGGAACTGTCAACCCTTGAATCAGCCGATTAAAAGTAGTGATTTTTTATTTAGAAGGAAGCAGTAATGGATTATAGCCCTTGTAGTATGGAGCTCTTTATTTTAACTTTCCAATTGTATTCAATGCTTTATTCATTTCCCTAATGTTATATCGTGCAATTGCCCCGTCTCCCTTGGCCAGACCTTCTTCTGCCCATCTCAAAATATCTCTGCATCCACCCTCAGATTCCCAAACTTCAATTCGATTAGATTTTATCAAACCCCAAAGAAAATCCCCGGCATGTTTTCCTAAGATAGCTCCAATATGACCATCCTTTTTTCTGGCAGAGATAAATTCATAATAGGCATGATTCATAATTTTAAGTTTTAATTGTGTACAATGGTTTGTATCTGATTTAGGTTCACTAATTAATTATACACCTTGAGAGGAGTCGTTTATTAATTTTTGAACTTTTAGTGAAAGCCCATGTTTAAATTGCCCAGAAATGATATCCCTTTGCAAATCGTTATATTTTTGAATAAAAATTCTTTCCCTTCCCACTATTGAATCTCTGGCGGAAACCATTATTTCCAAAGATTTTGAAGGGTCTCTAATTAAATCCTCAATGCTGCGAGGTAATAATATTTGATATGCATTGTTTTTCGTTTCGCTTCTTAGAGCACTCCAAATTCCATCAATTGATTTGACATAATTAGGCGCAATCAGTAATTCAACAACACGACTGTTAACTCCACCATTAACAGTATACTCAGAGCTGAATCTTCTGACGGATATTTTTACGTCTCTAATACCTGAAAAAGAGTAATTTATAAACTTGAGAACGTATTCTTTGTCTCCGTTAGAATCAGTATGCTCAGCAATATACGGGCTAATTTCTACCGAAGGTGCAAAAGCATTTTGAACGAAAAAAAACATTGTTGTGAACATTATCGCACCTAATAACTCGGTTGCTAAATCTTCATAAGTAAAACTTCCATGTGAAATTATAAAAACGGCAATTGCAATTGCTAGTACTGGGAAAAATAAACGGGCAATAAATTTCATTTTCACTCAATTTTTAAGAATTAGATATAAGGTTTGTGCACGATACCGTAATAGAATCGTCCTTTCAGATTATTCTGCTTAGAAAACGGTCGTACTATTAATACTGTTATTTTGGTGTGATACAGACCACAATGAACAATAGCTATTGTTAACACTAGTATTTATTTCTCAGTCCTCCTAAAAAATTAAACGCTTCTTTCAAGTCGATTGAAATACCAAAAATTCCAGGTTTAAGTTCAATCATTTTATAAGCACTTACCGACTTTTTCTTTTTAAGGTATTGCTTGATTTCATCAAAAAGATTTTTATCACTTAAAACAGCTTCTTTTAACATATTGAAGAAAGCAATCATAGATAATAAAACCACATTACCTTTTTCGTCAATGAAATCAGATAACGATATATAAATCCATTCATTTTCTTTTGTATCAAAATTTCGAATATCAGAGTTCATAATTAATAAACCTGGTTTGTCCTTTTTATTGTTAATTTCAATAATAGTGTTGCAACTAAACTCTTGGTCAAAATGGTCAGCTAATTCTTTGTTTGCATTTTCGATATCCTTATCAAATGCTTTAACTATTGCTGCCTTATCCAATAAGTCTCTTCCAAATCTTTCCAAAATGGGATTCAACTTTTTGCGAAGGAATTCTTGCTCTTCTATATAGTCTTCGGTCAGATAAAAGAACAAATAATTCAACTTTCCCTTTGAAATTGCAACAAATGAATGTGTTAGATACATAGTTTTTTATATTAGCGCCAACGGTTTGTTTATGATTTAACTTAGCTGATTAATTATACATGTTGTTAGCTACCGATTTATTCCGCGTCATCAATTAATCCGCTATCCTGATGCTTGTCAAGTTCTAAAAGTGGTCTTACCAAATGCTTGTTTAATAAACTACGGATTTCATTTTCTGAAAATCCAGCAGATCTCAATATTTCCACTCTTTTTTCTATTAATTGAGTTCTCAACAACTCATTGTTTAAGTTCATCTGATCTTTTTGAGCTTTTTCACGCCAATCACGATCCTTCCGTCTTTCGTGTCGGTCCTTTAAATATTCTCGAATCTGCTGAAGTGGATTTAGAGAGCCGATAAATTCCCAGAATCCAGGAGAATTGACGTTAATTCTACTAATAATCAATTGATCTTGAGGAAGAATTGAATCACCAAAATTTAATATTTCAGAGTATGGGGTTTCTCTATAATAAAAGCGCTCCTTCCAATGAAATGGAAACTTTCTTCGTTTGGAGTTTTCGATATCCAAAATAAGCAGATCAAAAGCAAGTAGATTATTATAGGTATCTTCAAGATCGGTAAGAAATCGCCTTATTTCTTCCACTTTTCCAAGTCTTCTGGTGTTAATTTTTATTCTTTCAATTTCAGGCATTGCTCATTTTATTTGTTGGAGGCAGGCGGTTTGTGTATGATTTCGTTGTAGAATCGTCCGAAAAATTATTATGCTACCATGAAGCGAGTTAAAGATATCATTTTGAATTTAGATGCTCAATTCTAATGGAGTTTATAGGTCGTTGGCAATAGTATTTATTTTCGTCTTCTATTCAATTTTCGATTAATGTACTCATAGTGCTCAAAAGCATTCATTAATCGACTAATATTTTCGTCAAATTCCTCATCAATAGGTTTCTCCATTTCTCGATATTTAACAGTCATCTCTTTAAGTCTGTATAAAAAATGCGTAATGTCTTGTTCAAGCATTTCTCTTTCTCTTAAAGATTTCATTTCCATTTCGCTCCTCTCATTTCTTTCGCTTCTTTCAAGAACATATTCTACATATTTAGGTGGTAGAAGCGTTTCTGGATCACGTAGTATTTTTTGATTAATTCGAGATAATTCAAGTATTTCCTCTAAGATATGTTGATTGAAACTTTCTGTTTTTTCTTCTCCCTTAGGTTCTTCAGACTTTGCGCTTTTCTTTAAATCTTTTAGTTCTTTTTCTAAATTCGGATACCAAACTTCGAATGCTTTTTCAAATCTTTCATCTGTTAATTTATCTTCTCCGCAAGCTTTATTAATTGTTTTTAGTAATTTTTTTATATCCTCCTTTTCATAAATAGTAGATTGAAATTGTAGAATAGGACCATCTATTTCTGCACGTTTAATATCAAATAGAAATGGACTAACATAAGATTTTTCTAATTTTTTTGATAAAGCTCCTGCCTCAAAAGTCAACCAAGGTGCTGTCAAATTATCTTTTGTCACGCATAATATTCCAAAGGCAGAATCCTCCAATTCTTTGGCTATGTCAGTGCTCCAACGAGTTCCTTTATCAATATCTTCTGATGATACATAAGGAACTACGGATTGAATAACAGAAGGAATCCAATCTCTTAATATCGTTGCTACTTTATGACTGGTCTGTCCTGACCAACTTAAAAATACTTTCATTTATTATGTTTGCTTATATTACTGACAACTATGATATAAGTACATCGCACTTCTATTCTATATAGTTTTATTTCTCTATAGTTCAAAGAAAGCACCCTCCTCAAGCATTTAATTCCTATAACGAATTTATTCCCATTGAACGGCTAATAGAGAAGGATGCCAAGGGTATAGCCTAAGGGGCTGATATGATAGATTGAAACCAAAAGCATCCCTCCCTTAGCATTTAATTCCCGATAAAATATTTTACAGGGGTTGACATGAGAAGGATGCAACACTCTAAATAAGTATGGGTTCAATATAGTAAATATGTTGCATTTTTTAGGCTTGTTCCTCAAAGCTAAGCAATTACAGCCAGGTTTCAAAATCGGTATACGTCAAAAATAATTAAAAATCAAGGGTGTTTTTCCCCTTTTTACAGGGGAATTTTCCTGTTTTTATAGATAAGGAAAAAAAACGGCCCGAAGGCCGTTCGTCTTAAAATCAAGGGGAAAAATTCTAAGCAAGAGCCTTTTTTATTGGCTTTTCCCGGTTGAAGCACATGAGGTCACCAAGTATCCACAAAATCAGCAAAGTAGGGATGCACTTTGTCCGCCAATAAGACGTGAAATTCAGCAGTGGAATACTTTTCTTTTGTCGATTCATCATACTGAATGATAAAATCATTTAAAGGTTTTAGGATATCCGCACCAAGCGAATCAATAATGTGCTGAGCAGCCTGCGTGAATCGCATTTGATACTGCCCATAATTGGTGGGCTCTATATCGAAATAATGGGTATCAAAATCTTCGAGGCTGGTGTACTGTAAATCGGGTGGTGGATTGGAACAACTGAAATCCACTAAGGTCAGAATATACTTGAGTTCTTCCGGCCGTTTTTCCTTGTAAAATGCATACAAACCCATATTGGCATGTACTTCTTCGAGCCATCTGCTGATAGAATACCCCTCACCATTTTTGGGGTCCTGAAAATTATGTGTCAATTCATGAATAGCGAGTTTATCAAAAAATAAGCGCATGTCGAGTTCGCCTGCGTTATTGCCATAGACCTCATAAATCTTTTCTGTATGCTCTTTAGGGAAGGAAGCCAGTAAATCGGCATAGTCATCGGCGAGGGCATTGGTACCGGCACCTGTGATCAGGTTTCCCTTGTAATATTCCGGCATTCCGGGCGCCGGTGAATACGCATTGTCAGCCCAGTCGTTTTGTGAAAGCACTAGTACGTAAAAGTCCTTTTTATCGCCCATAATCTGGGATAAATAGGTATAGGCCTCCGCAACAAGTGCAGCTCGTTTTTTGGTTTCGGGTAAATGGCCCTCACTGTAAAGAACTTGAAAAGGATGCTCGCTTTCAAGGGTCACTAAACCCACATGCTTCGAGGTATCTACCGGGACTTGCTCTGATTTACCGGCACAGGAAATACCTAGTAAACCTACGAAGCCAATAATGATTGCTTTCATGAATTTATTTTTACCTGTGCGCTACTACATTGCCATTGTTTCCCCAGGGCTTCCAAAAACGAGGGAGGCAGCTTTTGAACATTTTCCATTTATTCCATAAAGTTCTGATTTTTTGCGGATATACAAAAGAGGGTATTTCCCTTTTTTGACCGGGGATTTTTCCTGTTTTTAAAGGGGAAAGCTTTTAGTACTGCAAACCAATCTCCTCTTTTACGCGATCGATGATCTTGATTAAATCTAAGCTCAGCTTTTTTGGCAGCTTATCACTTTCCAATTGCTTTGTACGCAAACAGCGGTTTACTTCTTCGATCTCATGTACATAACCATGGCCGGTAAACGGTAATTCGAATACCTGTTCAGGGATTCCTTCCTTTAACAAGGATAGTTTTTCTGACTGATGAAACCTACTATGCAGTTTAATGATGCCTTTGCTGCCATAAATCGTTGCTTCCGTAGGGGTATGTGCCTCCAGCGTCGATTGCAGCACTGCCTTGGCGTTATTTTCATAATCAAATAGTATAGCACAGTAACTGTCTACCCCGGTTGCCGTAAGCCGCGCCAGTGCCTTTACAGTGTCGGGAAGCCCTAAAACAAGTAGGCTCAAATAAATAGGATAGAGGCCGATATCTAATAAGGATCCACCACCAAGTTTTTTGTTAAACAGCCTGCTTTGTGCATCGAAAGGTGCATAAAACCCAAAGTCGGCCTCCATAAAAAGTACATCGCCGATGGCTTTTTCCTTTAAAAGTTCAATAAGTTTGACGGTTGATGGTAGGAAACGGGTCCAAATACCTTCCATTAAAAATAGCTTCCGGGAAGTTGCTTCTTGGATCATGCGCTCAACCTGATCAGTATTTATGCCCATCGGTTTTTCACACAATACTGATTTGCCGTGCTTCAGGCATAGCATGGTGTTTTCAAAATGAAAGGTATGCGGTGTGGCTATATACACCACATCTATTTCGGGATTTTTACATAGTTCTTCGTAGGAATCATAGTAGAAAGCTGCGTTGTAGTTTTCGCTAAAAGCCTTTGCCTTATCGATAGCTCGTGAGGCTACTGCCAGCAGTTCGGCATCCTCTGAAAGTTGTAAATCGTGTGCAAACTTATTCGCAATTTTTCCCAGGCCCAGAATGCCCCATTTAATTTTCATATTCATTCGATGATTTAGCTAAATAGATACGTCCACGGAATAACAAAAGGCAAGAGCACCACCCAGATTACAAAAAAGACAGCCATTCCTTTTGGGTACGGATTCTTGCTTACGATCGCAGGTAGCACCGCGAAGAGCAACCATGAACCCTTGTAAATGACCTGCAAAAGTAACACCAGACTCATTTGCCTGGGATACCAAAGCCCCAGAACAGATAGCAGGGCAATGGCAGTCCATAAGGCACCCAGCAGCCTATACGATTCTGAATAGGTAAAGGTATTTTGAAACACAGCGCTTTCTGCCAGCTTAGGGAAGAAAAGGTTGGTCACGCCAACCCATCCCGCTACCAGAATATTGGCAATAAATATAATTTTAAGGGCCCCAATGCTATCCATAGGAATTGTGAAAATACGAAATCCGTTAGGATGTTTTTCTCGTAAGCAAAAACTTAACAAAAAATTCATACTTTTGCTACCATGATTGATTAAGTACCTCTTCTGAATCTACAATGGGCCCCGCCTGATACGTGCGGACTGTTGTTCTTGAAAGAAATAGTTGCAACTGTTTCTGATTTCTAATAACTAAACTTAACAATCATGTCATCTTCAATTACAATCTCAAAAATCTTTAAATATTTCTGGCTGGCGGTCAAAGGCAAGCAGGAAGATTTCACATCAGGCAGTATACGCAAGGCGGTTTTTATGCTTTCCATACCCATGATCCTGGAAATGCTCATGGAATCGATCTTTGCCCTGGTGGATATCATCTTTGTATCACATGTGAGCACCAATGCCGTTGCTACGATAGGCCTCACGGAATCGGTATTGACATTGGTCTATGCGGTTGCCATAGGCCTAAGTATGGCGGCCACGGCCGTTGTCGCTCGCAGAGTTGGCGAGAAAGATATAAAAGGTGCGAATCAGGCGGCGGTACAAGTAATTTTTCTTGGAGTAGCGGTCTCACTGGTGGTTAGTGCCATCGGTATTTTCTATGCGAAAGATATCCTTCGGTTGATGGGTGGTGAACCCGATCTGATCGCCGAGGGTTATGGCTATACCCAGATTCTATTGGGAGGAAACATGACTATTATGCTGTTGTTTCTGATTAATGCCATCTTTCGGGGTGCCGGTGACGCGTCCATCGCGATGTGGACACTTGTTGTCTCAAACGGACTCAATATCATTTTAGATCCCATTTTTATTTTCGGTTTGGGGCCGGTTCCTGAATTCGGAGTAAAAGGTGCAGCCATTGCAACGACGATTGGACGTGGTTCTGCAGTACTGTTTCAACTGGGTATTTTGTTCTATGGCTGGGGTAAGATCAAAATTGCCTTTAAAGACCTGGTCCTACGAGCGGCTGTCATGCTGAATTTGATTAAAGTGTCCCTTGGCGGCATCGGTCAATTCATCATCGGTACCTCCAGCTGGGTATTTTTAATGCGCATTATGAGTGAGTTCGGTAGTGAAGTATTGGCGGGATATACGATCGCGATACGCGTCATGATGTTCACCTTTATGCCCTCCTGGGGAATGAGCAACGCCGCAGCTACATTAGTAGGACAAAACCTGGGTGCCGGTAAACCTGATCGTGCAGAAAAATCTGTATGGGTCACGGGTAAATACAACGCGATCTTCATGGTGGCTGTTTCGGTTATTTATTTTGTCTTTGCGCACATGATCCTGGATTGGTTTAGTGACGAACCGGGTGTCATAAAAGCCGGTACCCTATGTCTTCAGGTTATTGCCGCGGGCTATGTGTTCTATGCTTATGGCATGGTGGTCATACAGGCATTTAACGGTTCGGGAGATACCAGAACGCCGACATGGATCAATTTCATAGCATTCTGGTTATTTCAAATACCATTTGCCTATTTGGTCGCCATCACATTTAAGGCCGGGCCCCTCGGTGTATTTTTAGCCATTGTATTGGCGGAAACGCTGCTGGCAGTTATCGGAATGATCTGGTTTAAAAAAGGAAAATGGAAGAGCGTCAAGGTATAATTTATCAAATGTCATTGCGGGGCTTTCTAAAAAGCCGCGGAGATCTGTTATTTAGTAGCTCTTAATTGAGAGATTACTTCGGTTTCAATAAGAAACCTCGTAAAGACGTGTACAATTAAGTTGTCCAAACCAAAATGTCATTGAGAGGCTTTCTAAAAAGCCGCGGCAATCTGTTATTTAGTAGCTCTGAATTGAGAGATTGCTTCACCACAAGGTTCGCAATGACGGTACCAAAAAATTTAACGTTACTATCTATTTCGTTGAATTTGATCATAAAAAATGAGGATACCAATCTATTTACTAATTTAGAGCAAGCAAATAAAAAGTCATGGTAAGAAAGAAAGGTCTCAATACACTATGCACACATGTTGGCACTGTAAAAGATGAGCAATTTGGCGGCGCGGTATCGCCTATTTATATGGCGAGTTCCTACCCGTACATGAATGTCGATAAAAAACGGTATCCCCGCTATTTCAATACACCTAATCAGGAAGCAGTGGCCGCTAAGATAGTAGCGCTGGAGCATGCTGAAGCCGGTTTGGTATTCGCTTCAGGAATGGCGGCTATTAGCACAACGTTACTCACATTTTTAAAGAAAGGTGATCATATTGTTTTACAAAATGAGATTTATGGAGGTACCTTTAACCTTATTGTGGAGGAATTTGATAAAATGGGTATCGAATATTCCTTTACTCATGGCGTGGAAGTGTCCGATTTTGAAGCTGCAATAAAGGAGCATACCAAAGCCATTTATTTTGAGACGCCTTCAAATCCGCTTTTGACAATTACCGATGTTGCGGGTGTAGCTGACCTGGCAAAAAAATACGACTTACTTTCTTTTATCGATAATACATTTGCTTCACCCGTAAATTTAAATCCGATCGATTTTGGTGTGGATATCGTGCTACATTCGGCGACTAAATATTTGGGAGGCCACAGTGATATTTCGGCGGGGGCCGTTGTATCGACGGCCGAAAACATTGATAAGATCTGGAACAAGTCAAAAAATTTAGGTGGTAATTTGAGCGACTTTATGTGCTATTTATTGGAGCGCAGTATCAAAACCCTAGGGATACGTATGGCACAGCACAATAAGAATGCACTACACTTGGCCGAATTTCTGGAAGCCAATGACAAGATTGCGAAGGTGAACTATCCCGGGCTGCCAAATCATAAAAATCATGTCATTGCCAGGGCACAAATGCATGGTTTTGGGGGTATGTTGTCGTTTGAGTTAGATGAAAACATCGATGCCATAGCCTTTAAAACTAACCTTGAATTGATAAAACCATCAATGAGCCTGGCTGGGGTAGAGTCGACCATCATATTTCCGTCCATGGCATCACATGCTCTACTTACACCTGAACAGCGCGCGGAGATAGGTATCAGTGACCAGCTCATTCGTTTTTCGGTAGGTATAGAAGATGCAGAAGACTTGATTCAGGACATCGAGCAGGCCCTTAAAAAAGCTATCAAAGAAGTAAGTATGTCGTAATTATTGACCAATATCTCCAGCCGAAAATTCGAGTAGGTTCTCGCTGTCAGCGGTGAAGCTAATTTGAATAGGGCGACAGCAGACCTCACAATCCTCTATATAGGCATCCGTTCGAACGGAGATATCCAATAGCATGGAAATGGTCTCCCAACAATAAGGGCATTGAAAAAAGTGTTCAAGCATGTTAAAACTCAGAATTTAATAGTTGACCACTGAGTTGTAGTACTAGTAATTCAGCCAATTTTGCCTGGTATTTTGCCAAATTTCGATCATTAAGGGCATTGATGAGGTTTATTTGAGCTTGCCTGAATTCGATGGAAGTGATCTGCCCTAAGCGAAATCTCTCTTCGGTACGCTCAAAGTTATTGGTATTTGTGATCACATTTCGAATCTGCGTTTGAAAAACAAAGAGCTTATTTTGATAATCTTCCCACGCATTATTGAAGTCAGTCGTCACTTCTAATTCTGTTTGCGCCTTTAGCAACTCTTGCGTTTCAAAATTGATCTTCGCATTTTGAACCTGGGTTCTGGTTCTGCCACCATTGAAGAGGTTCCATGACAGGCTGACGGTGCCTGATAATCCGGTATTGATTGACGAAGCTAGAAACGATGCTGCGTTATTATTATTTTTATTCCATCCATAGGTGCCGGAAAGTCCTATAGTCGGTAAATACCCGGCTTTATTAGCTTTTAACTGAAAATCGCTTATCGCTATATTTTTTTCCAATTGTTGCAGTACGACATTATCTGTTTTAACGAGTTCATAAAGCTCTTCTTTCGATGGTGTTACCTGAAAACTAACGAGTGTATCTACCTCGAAATTTGGGGGTTCGTCTTTGCCGAGTACAACATTTAAGTCGCGTTTGGCATTTGCCAGTTGTTGCTTGATAGTCAGTAAGTTAATACTATCATTGTTCACGTCTACCTCGGCATTCAATACTGCCAATCGCGTATTTTGACCATAATCAAATTGATAGGAAGCCCTTTGAAAACGTTCTTTTGAAATAGTCAGGCTTTGTTGTTGTAAAGCGACACTCTGCGTTAATTGAGCTACATTAAAATAAACAGTAAAGAGTTGTAATAAGGTATTTTCGATGGTTTCACGTGCTTGTAATTCTGAAAGGTTATATTGCTCTTTTAAGCTTTTATAATTATAAAGACGCCCGAGTCCATCAAAAAGTGTATAACTTAAATTTATCGAAGCATTTGTTCTATCGCTTTCAGCACCAGATAATTCTGTAGTTTCGCCATTTGCAAAATTAGCCTCGGTATCATCTATATTATAAGTGAAACCTGCATTGCCGGTAACTGTTGGAAGATAGCCCGAATTCAAAATACCTTTATTGTTCTTGGCAATTTCCTTGTTGTTCTCGGCGATTTTAATTCCATAATTATTTACTAAAGCTTGTTCGACAGCTTCCTTTTTCGTTAATAGGGTTTGTTGTGTATATCCCGTAAAGGGTAGTGTAAAGAATAGTAGATAATTAATGTACTTCTTCATGTTCTGTGTGTAATTCTATTATGGCGCGTTCTACTTCTTCTTTAGAGACTTTATTGCCTGTTCGAAGCCATTTTACGCCTACTTTTAATGAATTTGATACGGATAGTAACAAGGGCAGCATGACAAGGGTTAATACGGTAGCAATGGCGATACCATAAGAAATGGAGACGGCCATGGGTTTCAAGAATTGCGCTTGCCTGCTTTTTTCCAATAGCAATGGGGCTAATCCGGCAATTGTCGTAATGGAGGTCAGAAAAATTGCCCTGAACCGCGATTTCCCAGCCTGGACCAAGGCCTCATCATACTTCATACCTTCTTTTAAATAACCATTGAATTTTCCAATGAGCACCAGACCGTCATTAACCATAATCCCGATTAAGGCAATGATACCCAGCCATGATAGAATATTGATCGCGAAGCCATGAAAATAATGGCCCCAGACTACACCTATCAAACTAAATGGGATCATTAGAATGAGCATTATGGGTTGGCTGTACGATCGAAACGTAAATGCTATGGTCATATAAATCAGCAATAAAACGATAGGTCCAACAATATTTAACGAGTCCGTTGTTTTCTTAGCTTGCCTATTTTGGCCCTCGTAGAGCGCTGTGACCGTAGGATATCTTGAACTAATTTCAGGCATGATCCTGGTTTGAATGTCTTCCAGAGCTTCTGAGGCACCTTCTCCCGGCTTTTTTGTATCAGCGGTTACCTGAATTTCGCGTTTACCACTTAAATGATTGATAGCAATTTCGCCCCGTTCGATTTCATAATTTGCAATTTCAACAAATGGAACGCGACTACCAGAAGGGGTAACAATGCGCATATCGTCAAGATTATAGATCTTCGAACGGTCTTGCTTTGAATACCGTACCCAGACTTTTATTTCATCTTGCCCGCGCTGAAATCGCTGTGCTTGAAATCCGAAAAAACCACTGCGGACCTGGTTCATCACAGCCTGTAGGTTCAACCCTAACAAATAGGCATTATCTTTCAATGCAACTTTGAGTTCTTTGATTCCGGAAGGGTCATTATCTGAAATATCCTTTAAATCAGCATTCTTTCCTAAAGCTTCTTTTAGTTCTTCTTTAGCTGCTTTCAATTCGGTAATATTATTACTGAGTAATGAAACGGCTACCGGACTACCACCAAAATTGCCCCCTGAACCGAAAGTAAGGCTTTCAACACCTGAAACACGGCCTACTTTTTCGCGAATACTATTGGTAATTTCCGGTGATGAAAAATCACGCGACTCACCCGGTAACAGATTGATAGTCAAGCTGGCATTTGCCGTTCCCGGTCCAATACGTTTGATGATATTTTCCATTACCTGTAAATTGCCAGATTGTTTCTGCGTATAATCATCATTCACTTGCCAGGCAGCAGTTTCAATACTACTAATAATAGAATCGGTAATTTTTTCATTGGTACCCTGTGGCATTTGTAAATTAACGGAAACCCTGTCACTGGCAATGGATGGAAAAAAGGATGTTCTCACAATTCCACCACCAATGGATCCTATACTGAATATGAATAAGGCAATAGGTATGGCAAAGCCCAACACTTTATTCTCTAAAAAAAAGTTGAGAAATGGCAGGTAAATGCGATCTCTCACATAGACTAAAAATGAATCTGCGTAGTGATTCAATTTCATAAAAAAGCTTTCAAAACTATTTTTTTTCGTTTTTTCTCTTGTTAAGGCCTTCGAATGTGCGATATGCGCAGGTAGGATAATCAAAGCTTCAATCAATGATATGGCCAATGTCAATGATACAACGGTTGAGACTTCAGCAAAGAAATAACCAATTCTTCCTTCGAGAAAAAAGAAGGTAGAAAAGGCAATTAAAGTCGTCAAAATAGCAGAAACGATAGGTGGCATCACTTCCATGGTTCCATCAATCGCGGCCTTAATCGGTGTTTTGCCTTTATCGTAATAATGGTGATATATATTTTCGCCAATAACAATGGCATCATCAACCAATATACCTATGACGATGATCATCCCGAAAAGAGAAAGTACATTAATAGTCACTCCAAATTGCCCTGCAAACATGAACATTCCCAAAAAGGATATTGGTAGACCAAAAGCTACCCAAAAAGCTAATCTAGCGTTTAAAAATAGCGCAAGTAAGCTCAATACCAGTATAGCACCCAACAGCGCATTTTCTGAGAGTAATTTTGTACGTTGGTTTAAGGTGATGGAGGAATCACTGGTAACATTCAGCCGAATGTTTTCATGCTGTTGGTTAAATTTATCAATATACTCTTTTACCTTATCAGCCGATGAAATAAGGTCTTCATTATTAGTATTACTTACTGTAATGTCTATGGATGCATCACTGTTATAATACAAACGGTCTGGAATCTCTGACCAGGTATCATTAACATTAGCTACATCTTTTAAACGGATAATATTACCAGAAGACTCTGTGCGAACAATTAAGTTCAAGAGCTCATTGCCATAGTAAGCGCGATTACTTGCACGTATTAGGTAGTCTTCGGCATCGGTCTTGATATTGCCTCCGGTAATTAAAATATTACTGTTTCGAACAGCATTTGCGACTTCTGTAAACGACATATTAAAGGCTCTTAAGTCGTTTTCACGTACCGCGATCTCAATCTCCTCGTCAGGAAATCCTGAAATGGCCACTTGCGAAATACCATCAATACCACGTAGTTCATTCTCAATATCGCGAGCATATTGCTTCAAGGTCTTCAGCGAGACCCCAGTACCACTTAAGGCAAAACTTATCGTTGATCGGATACTTTCTATCTTAGATATAACTGGTGGCTCCATACCGCTGGGAAATGATGGAACCCGATCGACAGCATTTTTTACATCTGAAAGCACTACATCAATATTTTTACCTTGAACAATTTCGACAAGGATGTTGGCGGAATTTTCCCTTGAAACAGAAGTCACGCGATCGATACCTATAGTACCCTTTAAATTATCTTCAATTTTTAAAACGATGCCTTCTTCCATTTCTTGAGGTGAAGCACCCGGATATACCACATTAATACTAATGAGCTCAGAAGGCACTAATGGGAAGAATGATGACTTTAACGAGAAGGCCCCAATAATACCAAATATGACAAAGGCAATAATAATGACGTTTACCGCCACATGATATTTTATGAAATAGGAAATTATGCCTCTCATACTTCTTCTTATTGGAGGGTATTAATTTTTACCGGCATCCCATCATAAGAACCCGGAACAGCTTGTGCAAGAACTTTAGTTGTATCTGGTAAACCTTTGATGATCACATGTTCAGGGCCAAAGTATACGGGTCGTACTTTTACCAGGTTTAATAATGAATCTTTCACAATAAATACACTATTGTTATTGACCAATAACTTTCTTGGCATCTGATAGGCATTTTGTTCTGATTTAGCGATGAGGTCAGCCTCAAGGTACATACCCTCTTTTAAATCTTTATGTGCCACTTGTATAAACGCTTTTATTGTTTGTGACGTCTGGTCAACTTTTGCATTGACCCTGATTACTTTTCCTGAATACTCATGTATTCGTTCAAGGTCATGAAGTTTTACTGAAGTGCCTGTCTTCAGGAGATCGCTATATGTCGCACTTACCGCTACCTCCATCTCATAAATACTGGGATCAATAAACTCACCTAATTTTTGGCCCACGCGCACCAGGCTTCCTGGTGTTACACTGGCTTCAGTCAACACACCATTATAGGGCGCCCTTATTCGGTACTTGGCCAATTTTACCTCTAAATTCTTAACATTATAATAAGCCGTTGTAATGCCTCGACCGCTAATAAAATAACGTTCTTTATCAGAAGTAAACTCAGGTAATTTAGGTGTGGATCTCGCAAGATCAAATTCCTTTAGGTACGACTGCCATTTCTCAAATTCACCGGGATAATCCAATCGAATATCAGGTAGTACCGAAGTAATTAAATTGTATAAACTGCTCTTCTGGGCTTGTAAGCTCGCATAGAATTCATCACTGTTTATTTGTAATAAACTTTCACCACGCCTGTAGGAATTACCAGCTTTAAATTCTTTAGGAGAAGGTTGTAATATCCCCTGAACTTCAGCATATAATTCAATTTTATTCTTCGCAGTTAACGTACCGCTTGCTGTTATGATAATAGGGATTTCTTTATTGAATACAGTATCAATAGATACCGTTTTTACAATCTTTTGAAATGTTGGTTTAGGTTTATTTTTATTCTTGATAAGGTACCGTGCAAGTAAAATTGCACCGGCAACAAGTAAAAGGCCCAGTAAGGCTAAGATTCCTTTTCGCATTTGAATTAATTGAGTATTTTCTGCTTCTGTTATGTAAAAATAGCCTATTTTACAAAGGTATTCTTACAGAATTACGCAAAAGTTTTGCTAAAGTTTTACTTTAGTGGCTCGAAAATTAACATGAATTCATGAAACTAGACATACTTGCCGTTGGTTCACATCCTGACGATGTAGAATTAGGTTGTGCGGCTACCTTAGCCAAAGAAATTTCACTAGGTAAGAAAGTGGGTATTTTAGACCTTACTCGGGGCGAACTAGGGACGAGGGGCTCAGCAGCTATAAGAGACCATGAGGCTGCGAAGGCAGCTGCTATTTTGGGGGTTATAGTGCGTGAAAACCTCGCTTTCGCGGATGGATTTTTCGTTAATGATAAAGTGCATCAACTGGAAGTCATCAAAATTATACGTAAGTACCGACCGGATATTATTTTGTGCAATGCTGTTGAAGATCGCCATATAGACCATGCCAAAGGAAGTAAGCTGGTAAGCGATGCCTGTTTTTTATCTGGTCTGCGGCGT
>JAAUYH010100996.1_pt1 | contig 22727 bp, 17 predicted proteins | sample 7278061 | NCBI WGS metagenome assembly JAAUYH01 (sample SAMN14350203, study PRJNA611818) | marine sediment metagenome | isolation source: surface marine sediment (0.6m) | place: French Polynesia: Moorea | collected 2018-08 | reverse complement strand
ATTAAATTGTTCTTGTTTACTTGAATATGTCACAGGTTCAATTAGTTAGGGATTAGTCGAAGGTTACTTCTGATTTTAGAACAATTAAAAAAATCAGAACCTTTGCCTTTTTTGCCGTTTACTCTCATATAACATGTTATGTTAGAGTAAGAATAAAAACATGAATTTCAGCATTTATCTTAAAGACGAAATAGCAATGAAGTTGCAAGCGATCGCTGAAAAAGAACGAGTTTCGCGGAATAATTTGATTTCTGAAGCAGTAGAGCGTTTAATCGAAGAAAGAGAGTCTAGTTCTTGGGGAGAAGAAGTAATGAACTGGGAAGGTTGCCCTGAATTTGAGTTACCCAGTCACGATGATTTACTTCCGCCAGGCGAGGATATTTTTTAGTGGCTTTTTTACTCGATACTTGTACCGTTTCTGATTACATCAAAGGCGATCGATCGACGGTTGAAAGGCTTAAGCAGGAAAGTCCTATTAATATTTGTATCTCTACCATAACTGTTTTTGAAATTGAATTTGGTCTGCAACTTAAACCCAGTCTGAGAAAGAAAATTGAGCCTCAGTTGGAAATAATATATAGAAAAGTCAAGATTATTGATTTTTCTATGACTGAAGCTTATAAGGCAGCAGAAATGAGAAAAGATTTAAAACAAGCTGGCACTCTGATTGGCTTTTACGATCTTTTAATTGCTGCTACTGCTAAGGCAAACGATTTGATACTAGTTACCAGCAATGTTGATGAATTCGATCGGGTTGATGGACTAGAACTGGAAAGTTGGAGAAAAAGATGAGCGATCCCATTGGTAGTCCCAAAAAGGAAAGGTTGAATGTACAACTAAATTATTTAGTAAAAAATTTAAAATAAACAGAAACCAAGAATTCTTTAAAGGGGAAAAGGATCATTGTAATCGGATTAATCGTCACAATAATATTGCGAATATCTCTTTGAGCAAGATTGACAATCTGTTTAGCCACCCAATCCGCAGACATTACACCAATAGGATTAAGATTGCTTTTAAAAGGACCTAAAATTAACTTCCTAATTACACAAGGAGCATCAAGACGGCGTAAAGTAACTAAATCTCCTAAAGTTCTCTTGCTCAATTCATAAAGAGGACTAAAAGCAGGGTTTACTTCTGCTTCTGAAGTATTTACCCAAACTTCTTTACGGACGATATCTTCATTAGTACGAACTGTTTTGCAAAATAACTCCATTAATCGCCAACAGGATAGAGCATTAATCTCATAAGATTTAGCGATCGCTTCTTCTGTCCTCTCTCCGTGGACATTAATCCCATGATTGAGAATTAAAATATCTATCTTTTCTAATGCTGCTGCTAATTCTGCCTCTTTACCTACTTGCCAGGTTAAAGTTTTAATGGGTAATTCTTGACCATTAATTTCTAAAACAACATTAGATTGAGAAGAAGTTAAAGCAGTTACTTTTGCTCCTTTGAGGTGCAGTTGCTTGAGTAAAGCTTGACCTAAACTACCCGATGCACCTGTTACGGCAATTTTTTTTCCTTTCAGAGATAACGCTGTACCCATTAACTTATCTACTAAACTAATAGTCCCACAGAAGTAAGCATTTTGATTATCAAAGTGATGTCGCCAATGATAGGGACGATTAACAAACCAAGAAGCAGGTAAACTAGTAAAATCCCCTGGAAGATGGGTAATATCAGTCAATTCATCTGCGTAGGGTATGCCTGTCCCGCGAGCGATCGCTCCTAACAAAAAGCTTAAAGTATAAAGTGTGCCTGTACCAGCTAACCATTGAGGAGCAAAGCTAAAATTGGCGGCAAAAAACCAAAATAATAAGCTAAATGCTAGCATTACTAAAGCTTCAGGTACATCATTATACCAATGTGCCTGACGATAGATGGTATTACTAACTGTAGATAAATCTCGACGAAAAACACGATGATGCCAGACATGAAGACGATAAAGCGGTTGCCACAAATGAGACAGGACATGATAAACATCCCTGACTAGCTCCACCCATACCACAGAGCTAATGGCGATCGCCAAACCTAGATAAACATTAATCATATGTAATCTTTATTTTTATAAATTAAACTTAATTCAAGCTTATTAAGCTAAATTCGACAAAAATCAACTTAACCCCAAAAAGTATAAACCCTAATATAGAAAGGAAATCAATATTTTATAACTCATAAGCAGATTAAAACTTTGTCAAGAAATTTAATATAGTTCGATACAATTAGAACAATGCTTTCCTTTCTCTAGGTACAAACACACAATAGATTATGGCAGATAAATACTGCTCAGAAACAGAATCCGACCAAGAATTCGATCCCATTGGCTCTTTTTTGTCAGAGTGGTCCGATCCCGAAGACGAAGAAGAAGAATTTAGAAGTGACTTTTTTCAAGGACTTTCAGGACGTAGACGCAAAGCTGCTCTACTTTTAATGAGTATTTGGGTATTTACCATCGCCTTGCATTTGCTTTCTTGGGGTTACTTAGTGGTTATTACTCTAACAGGATTAGTAGGAATGAAAGCTTTAAGCTTTTTAGTTGCTAAACCAGAATTACCACCTCAATCTCTAGATGACTCCAATTTAGCAGATGCTCCCCCAGTCTCGTTAGTAGTGGCTGCCAAAAACGAGGAAGCAGTCATTGCTAATTTAATTGCGATGTTATGTGAGCTTGACTATCCTACCGATAAGTATGAAGTATGGGCAATTGACGATCACAGCAGCGATCGCACTCCCGAAATATTAGATAAACTTGCTCTAGAATACCCTCAGCTTAAAGTAGTCCATCGCCCTGCCAATGCTGGTGGTGGTAAATCAGGCGCGTTAAATCAAGTCATGTCGGAGATTAAGGGAGAAATTGTTGGGGTATTTGATGCTGATGCTGCCATTCCCAAAGATTTATTGCGTAAAGTAGTACCAATGTTTGCAGAGGCAGAAGTAGGAGCAGTCCAAGTCAGAAAAGCGATCGCCAACAGTGGAGAAAACTTTTGGACTAAAGGGCAAACAGCAGAAATGGCTCTAGACAGCTATATGCAGCAGAAACGGATTGCTGTTGGTGGCATTGGTGAGTTGAGAGGTAATGGTCAATTTGTTCGTTGTTCAGCTTTGAATAGTTGTGGAGGCTGGAATGAACAAACAATTACAGACGATTTAGATTTAACTATCCGCTTACATCTAGATAACTGGAAAATTGATTTTTTGCTTACTCCTCCCGTACAAGAAGAAGGAGTTACCACCGCGAAAGCATTATGGCATCAGCGTAACCGTTGGGCAGAAGGAGGTTATCAACGCTATCTAGATTATTGGCGGTATATTTTTAACTCACCTATGGGTTTCCGCAAAAGAATCGATTTACTTGCTTTTTTGTTGCTGCAATATCTTCTACCCACAGCTACCATACCCGATTTGGTAATGGGTATAACTCGTCATCGTTTACCGATGCTTGCTCCTTTGAGTGGGGTGTTTCTCTCCTTTGCTTTTTGGGCAATGTTCCAAGGTTTAGTGCGTACTCGTACTGAAGAAAAACTAACTTTCCTAAGTCTACTTAATCTTGTTGGGCAAACTATCAGAGGAATGATTTATATGTTGCACTGGCAAATAATTATGCCCAGTATTACTGCTCGGATGTCTGTTCGCCCTAAAAAGTTAAAATGGGTTAAAACAGTTCATGAAGGTGCTGTTGACTGCTCTGCACAGATATAAGTAGATAGGCTTAATTAAGTTTAAAACAGGGGGAAAATAGGGGAGATAGGGAAGGTGGGGGAGATGTAGGAGAAATAAAGCGTTTCTATTTTATAGTTGATTGTGTCTAGATACTTAGAACAAGCTAAAAGCTAAGAGCTAACACGATCGAGATTGTTGATTTATGTAATAATAGATCCTCTGTACTAAAAAAGTCTTAATATGAGTAGTTTTCATCTGCAAGCACCTTTTCAAGCTACAGGAGATCAACCAGACGCGATCGCGCAACTAACCACGTCTATACTAGAGGGTAATCGCTTTCAAACTCTTTTGGGAGCTACGGGTACAGGAAAGACTTTTTCGATCGCCTCTGTAATTGAGAAAGTAAGTAAACCCACTCTAGTATTAGCCCATAATAAAACTCTGGCTGCCCAATTATGTAATGAGTTACGGCAATTTTTCCCTGACAATGCAGTAGAGTACTTTATTAGCTATTACGATTACTATCAACCAGAAGCCTATATTCCCGTTACCGATACCTACATAGAAAAAACTGCTTCTATTAATGATGAAATTGACATGTTGCGCCACTCCGCAACGCGATCGCTGTTTGAAAGAAAGGATGTTATTGTTGTAGCCTCCATTAGTTGTATCTATGGTTTAGGGATGCCAGCAGAATACTTAAAAGCAGCTATCCCGTTAGAAGTAGGAGAAGAAATCGATCAACGGGAGTTACTCAGGGATTTAGTCTCGGTACAATACCGTCGTAATGATATGGATATCGAACGGGGTAGATTCCGAGTTAAAGGAGATGTTTTAGAGATAGTTCCAGCATACGAAGATCGTATCATTCGCATCGAATTTTTTGGTGATGAAATAGAAGCCCTCCGCTATATCGATCCTGTCACGGGAGAGATCTTACAAAGTTTACCCAGAATTAGTATTTATCCAGCCCGTCACTTTGTTACCCCCGAAGAAAGATTAGAACAAGCTTGTCAAGATATCAAAAATGAATTAGAAGCCCGTTTAGTAGAATTAGAAAAAGCAGGAAAACTTTTAGAAGCACAGCGTTTAGAACAACGCGCCCGCTACGATTTAGAATTACTACAAGAAGTTGGTTATTGTAATGGCGTAGAAAATTATTCCCGTCATTTAGCTGGCAGAAATCCAGGAGAACCACCAGAATGTTTAGTAGATTATTTCCCCGATGATTGGTTATTGGTAGTCGATGAATCTCATGTAACTGTACCGCAAATTCGCGGGATGTATAATGGCGATCGAGCGAGAAAACAAGTTTTAATTGAACATGGTTTTCGCCTTCCCTCCGCAGCAGATAATCGTCCCTTAAAATCAGAAGAATTTTGGCAAAAAGTAAATCAATGTATTTTTGTTTCTGCTACTCCTAGTAAGTGGGAAATAGAACAGTCGGAAGAGAAAATTATTGAGCAAATTATTCGCCCAACTGGAGTAATCGATCCAGAAATTTTTGTTCGTCCCACAGAAGGACAAGTAGACGATCTTTTCGGGGAGATAAAAACCAGAATTAAGCAGCAAGAAAGGGTGTTAATTACTACCCTAACTAAGCGTATGGCTGAAGATTTGTCTGAGTATTTTCAAGAAAGAAATATTAAGGTTCAGTATCTCCATTCGGAGATTAAATCAATTGAAAGGATTGAAATTTTACAAGCTTTAAGAGAAGGTGAGTTTGATGTCTTAATTGGGGTTAATTTATTGCGAGAAGGATTGGATTTACCAGAAGTATCTTTAGTCGCTATTTTAGATGCAGATAAGGAAGGTTTTTTGCGTTCTGAAAGTTCCATTGTGCAAACTATCGGTAGGGCAGCACGTCATGTGAGCGGGCAAGCGATTCTCTATGCTGACAATTTAACTGGTAGCATGGCAAGAGCGATCGAAGAAACAGAAAGAAGACGTAATATCCAAATTGCTTACAATAAAAGACATAATATTACTCCTAAGCCTATTGTTAAGAAGTCTGCTAATTCTATACTGGCTTTTCTTGATATTTCTCGCCGTTTAAATGCAGAACAATTGGAGGAAGTTTATCAACAATCTGATGAGTTACCGTTAGAGAAAATTCCTGAATTAATTGAGCAGTTAGAGGCAAAAATGAAGGATGCTGCTAAAAATTTGGAGTTTGAGGAGGCAGCTAAGTATCGCGATAGGATTAAGGGTTTGCGCGATAAATTGTTGGGTAAAAGATGAACGCTGATGGTTTGATAGATAAACTCTATCTACTAAAAATCTCAATAGGGACTCTCATAAAAAACATAACTAGTCGAATAATCACTGAACTCAAAGTAAACCTTTCTTTCCCCCTCATCCACCTTAAAATTTTGATTCAAATCTAAATACCCATAACCAAATCGATAAGGACGAACATTTCTTTTATCCACAGTGCCATGAGCAGTACTTAATTTACTGATTTTAATAAAACGATTGACTAACTTCTCCCCAGCATAAATATCCAAAACCCCATTAGTACCAGTCCAGTTTTGAATTTCTCTACCGATAATATTTTGGGTTTCTTGAGTGCAACCTGCAAGTAGCAATACAGCTGATAAGATAAAAATATTTTTTTTCACTTTTTTTGCTTATTATTTTTGGTGTTACGACGATGATAACTAAATCGAAAAACCAATAATAGAATCAGCAGACAGATTTATCCAAATTTTAAAGCGGGTAACGCGATTCGAACGCGCGACATTCACCTTGGCAAGGTGACGCTCTACCGCTGAGCTATACCCGCATTCTACCGAAGTTCCTTAACGGAACGGCAAAATACACAGATTAAGGCAATTACTAGACTGTGCTGTTTTATTGCCAAGATATATTATGACAGACTGTTAAAAGTTTTGCAAGAAATTTTTGAAATCGCTGACACATATACGCAGTTTAGTAACTTGATTTGTCATAATTTGCTATCTTATGCTTGTTGGGCATTAAAAAAAGTGGCTAAAATAACTAAAATTTCCAGTTCAGTTCCAGACCGATAACCTCCGCATGACCCTCAAACTCACCCTTGAGATTACCAGTTAGTGGTTCTGACTTGTTAATAGAGCGGTCTTCAAAAAAAATGTAGACATAGGCAAAGTCAAGGCTGAGGGACGAGGATGGCTGATAGCTAAAACCAAGTGCCAGCCAATTGCGCTCGCCATCGGGAATGCGAGCGGTAGTAAATTCGTCTTTAACAGGACCGGAATCGTAAGCCACGCCAGCCCTTAACTTCCAAGCATCACTAGCCTGATAATTTACTGCTAGTCCAAGTCGGAGAGTATCTTCCCAGTTTTCTGGCTCAACGGTATCTAGCTGAGCAGGATTATCAAAGGTAATTCGCAGTTCTCGAAAACGACTCCAGTTTGTCCAGGTGATATCTCCCATAATTGCCCAATGCTCACTTAGTTGTTGATAGATACTCAAAGAGAGAGAATCTGGTAACTTAAAACTGCTTCAGCATCACTATCTAAAAACTGTCCTCTATTTGTAAGTACTTGAGCAGTATTAGGGACGGTAAAATCCGCATCTCCTTGAAGCTCATGAGTAATATCAGAACGGTATGCCAGACCAATACGGGTATTATACGAAATCCGATTGTCAAAATCCCCCTATAATTATTTGTCTTTTCTCCCTCTGCTCCCCTGCTCCCCTGCTTACAAGGGTAGACTTTTTACATTTAAGCCTAAAATCAAGATAAGGGAGACAAGGAGGACAAGGAAGACAAGGGGGAAATGCTGATTTTTTCTTTCAGATTATAGTAAGCACTCGCCTCTTTGTTAAAAACCTACCCTTGTGAGCTACTCCCTACTCCCTACTAACTACTCACCAGATCGCTCGGAGGGAATAGCAGCAATAATCGCATCAATAACTTTAGCGATCGCAATAATTTCTAAACCTATATCTTCGGGTAAACTTTGACCTTTAGGCACGATCGCTCGTTTAAAACCTAGTTTAGCTGCTTCTTTAAGTCTCAGTTCCATTTGGGAAACTAGGCGTACTTGCCCACCTAAACCGACTTCGCCGATTAAAACCGTGCGAGGATCGACAATGCGATCGCGAAAACTAGCGACTATGGCTACTGCCATCCCTAAATCCGCAGCAGGTTCTCCTACTCCTAATCCTCCTGCCGAAGCGACATAAGCATCTAGTTTGGATAGGGGAATACCGACTCTTTTTTCTAAGACTGCTAAAATTTGTTGCAAGCGACTGTAATCTACTCCTGTCGTGGAACGTCGAGGAGAAGTATAACTGGTAGGACTAACTAAAGCTTGCAATTCCACCACGATAGGACGAGTACCTTCACAAGCCACAATTGTTGCCGTACCAGGGGCTAATTCATCTCGATTGCCCAGAAATAACTCAGAGGGGTTATCGACCTCTACTAAGCCTTTATCTGCCATTTCAAAGATACCAATTTCGTGGGTGGCACCGAAGCGATTTTTAACTGAGCGCAAAAGACGATGAGAAGCGTATCGATCGCCTTCAAAGTATAGTACTGTATCTACCAAATGTTCTAATACTCGTGGTCCGGCGATCGCTCCTTCTTTGGTAACATGACCAACGATTAGTAAGGTAATATTTTCCCGTTTACCTACTTGCATTAAAGCTGAGGTACATTCCCTTACCTGGGCGACAGAACCTGGGGCAGAAGTTAGAGAAGAAAAATGAAGAGTTTGAATACTATCAATAACAGCTACCTGGGGCTTTAAAGATTCTAATTCCCGCAGAATTTCTTCTAAATCTGTTTCTGGTAGAACGTATAAATCATTATCTGGTTTTTCTTCTGGTTTTGGGGCTGATTTGCTTTTTTTACTGCCATTCCCATTAGTTGTTTCCCCTTCAGAAGGTAATACCCCTACTCCTAAACGAGATGCTCTTAACTTAACTTGTTGTCCTGATTCTTCGGCAGAAACATATAAAATACGGGATAATCGCTGAGATAGTTGATTGGCTACTTGCAATAATAAAGTAGACTTACCAATACCAGGATCTCCACCGATTAGGACTAATGCCCCAGGAACTATACCCCCTCCCAATACTCGATCTAACTCTCCGTAGCCAGAAGGAAATCTAGCTTGAACATCATTATTAATTTGCGAAAATTTTAACGATACTCTCGGTTTGGCAGTTTTATCTGCCCTACCACCAGATCTAGTATTCGATTGCCAACCGCCACGACTAAAGCCAGAATTCTTCTGCTCGATCGGTTCTTCAGAAATTGTGCCATAAGAATCACATTCTTTGCAGTAACCAAACCACTGAGTATACTCTGCTCCACACTCGCTACAAACATAAATCTGTTTGGACTTTGCCATTTTATTTTTTAATAAAAATTAAGAAAAACTGGGGAATTTGCCAACTAATATATAAGACTCTTAAAGAATTCTAAACAGCAGAAAAGATGAAGTAAATCTGAAAAAAGACAAAAATCAGCACAATCAATTGGAAACTCTTACAAAATAGGACATCATTAAAGATATATTCTAGAAACAAAGGTACGCAAAATTTAACTTAAAGATTAGTAAAGATATATGAATCAAGGAGTGTAAAATAACTTGGAAACTCATAAAGAAAAAATTTTAGTTGTTGATGACGAAGCTAGCATCCGTCGTATTTTAGAAACTCGTTTATCTATGATTGGCTATGATGTAGTCACTGCTGCTGATGGCGAAGAAGCTCTAGAAACTTTTCGTATTTCGGAACCAGATTTGGTTGTTCTCGATGTCATGATGCCCAAATTGGATGGGTATGGTGTTTGTCAAGAACTACGAAAAGAATCAGACATTCCCATTATTATGTTAACCGCTTTGGGTGATGTAGCCGATCGCATTACGGGTTTAGAATTAGGAGCAGATGACTATGTGGTTAAGCCTTTTTCTCCTAAAGAATTAGAAGCAAGAATTCGTTCTGTACTCAGACGAGTAGATAAAAACGGTGCGCCTGGTATTCCTAGTTCGGGAGTAATTCATGTTGGTTCGATCAAAATTGATACCAATAAACGTCAAGTGTATAAAGGAGATGAACGTATCCGTTTAACAGGGATGGAATTTAGTTTACTAGAGTTACTGGTTAGTCGCTCTGGTGAACCGTTCTCTCGTTCAGAAATTCTTCAGGAAGTTTGGGGATATACTCCCGAACGTCATGTGGATACTCGCGTAGTTGATGTTCATATCTCTCGTTTAAGAGCTAAATTAGAAGATGATCCTAGCAACCCAGAATTAATTCTCACTGCTAGAGGAACAGGCTATTTATTTCAAAGAATTTTAGAACCAGGAGAAGATTAGTAGACTGCTTGTGTCTATTCCTAATTAATCGGGTTCGGAAGACAAGGGAGAAATTAATTAATAATTTACTTTTGCCTATAGGTCTAGTTTTGATTTTAAGTTGATTTTATGCTTGGGAATGACTGAAAAAATAGATGGCAAAATCCGATTCTAATCGAGTATTGCGCTTACTACCAATCTTCGCAGGAGGATTGGCTGGTATGCTGCTGTTAGTTAATCGTTTGTTAACTGTACAGCTTACTCAATCTCAAGCCCGTTCAGATGCTCTGGGTATAATTGAAGGCGCGGTTTTAATCTTAGTTGGTTTGATCTGGCAACAGATTCAACCGCGATCGCCTGATGTGGTAACTTTGATTGGGGAAGAAGGTTTTGAATTAACTCCAGATTTGCCCGACACTATTAAAACTGAATTAGCTTGGGCTTCTCACCTTCTTTTAACTAATACAGTGACTCGCTCGATCATTGTCTACTATCAAGATAAGACTTTATTAAGAAGAGGAATATTAGGAAAAAAATCTCAGGTAACACCAGGTGCAATTTTAAAAAAAGTTTTAGACAAACAAAAAGCTATTTATTTAGTTAATCTTAATCTTTATCCAGGTAAAGTAGAATTCGATTATTTGCCAGAAAATACCCAGGGTATAATTTGTCAACCAATGGGTAGTAAGGGTGTATTGATTTTGGGTGCTAATGCTCCTCGAAGTTACACTAAGCAAGATGAAAAATGGGTAGAAGGTATTGCCGATAAATTAGCTGAAAGTTTGAAAGTATTGTCTTTATGAATAAAACTAAATCGTTTTTTTGTTTATCCAAAGTCCAAAAAAATTATTAACCTAAAAAAACTCAAAAAATCTTAAGACAACTTAAAAAAAGCCCCAATCTATTTCAGACTGGGGATTTATTAATACGAATGTGAGAAGAAGTCTTTATCTTATCTTATATTTTACAATTAAGTGGTATTGGATACAACTTAATTAACAATCATTAGGACAATTGATAAGGACTAGTTAGTTTTTCTAATTGGTTGACCAGTAGACTGAGGAATAAGCCAACATCTGTGACTACACCGACGGATTCTACCGAACCGCGATCGCTTAACTTGGTTACTACCGCAGGGTTAATATCGACACAAACCATTTTTACTCCCGCAGGAGTCATATTCCCTACACCAATAGAATGCAACATAGTAGATAGCATCAAGATCATGTCTGTCCCTTCTAATAAACGGGCATATTCTGCTTGCGCTTTAATTAAATCCATTTCTGTATCTGGAAGAGGGCCATCATCACGAATTGAGCCAGCTAAACAGAAGGGAATGTTATTCTTAACACATTCATACATTACTCCTTTAGGTAATACTCCCTGCTCTACTGCTTGAGCAATACTCCCACAGCGACGAACAGTATTAATTACTTTGAGATGGTGACGGTGTCCTCCTCTAACGGGTACTCCTTTTTGCATATCTACCCCTAAAGAAGTTCCCATTAAAGCTTGTTCAATATCATGAACAGCGATCGCATTACCACCTAAAAGGGCTTGAACATAACCATTTCTCATTAAACTGGATAGATGCTGCGCTCCTCCTGTATGAATCACTACAGGGCCAGCCGTTACCACTACTTTACCACCGCGATCGCGGATTTGGCGTAGTTCCCAGGCAATTTGCTCCACAACTAATTCAACTCTACGTTCACTAGATACCCCAGCCCCCATAAAGCTAAATTCTTGAGTAGTTCTTTGTTCTCGTGATTCTGTTTTTCTGGCGGTACGAATACCATCTACATCGACAACTACGCGATCGCCTATGGCTAAATCTCGTAAAATTTTACAACTAGCAGTAGTTTGACCATTGGTTTCCCTAACTACGATCGCTGCATCCATGCGTTGCTCTTGAACTCTGCTCCACTCGCCATTTACCCTTACTTCTGTTGGGTAAATGGTAGTAACATAAAAGTCATCAGGAGCAACTCCTGCTTTGGTAACGGTTTCAATCTTAACATCACATACTTCTTGGGGAGGAGCAACAGCACCTAGATCGATTAATTGTCTAGAAATTTCTTCCATCAGTTGATGAGAAGGAGCAGATACCCTAACATCAGCTACAGAAGTACTTTGTCTTTCGATGCCTAAGTTAAAGTTAAGTACTTTAAAACTACCCCCATTATCCACAACTAAGTCGAGGGCTGTATTCATAATTCCCGCATCTAATAGATGTCCTTCCATACGGAGAATTCGACTTTCGATCGGGGTATTGGCATGAACATCTTCTAAAACAGGTTCAGTTATTCTCAGAGTAAGACATTTAGCTGCACCACCAGCTTTGAGAAATTCTGTTAGTGGGGTTTCAATAATATTAAAACCAACTTCTTGCAGACTTTCCTTTAGGCGATCGCTCGCCTTGTTCATTACAATAGTTTGGTTAACATTAACTGCATTGCAAGCAAAATTAACCGCATCTGCTTCTTCAATGGTAATTCGCTTCTCCACAGGGACGCGCATTTCAATCAGATGATTAGAGTAAGAATCGAAAGCTCCAGGATAATAAAGTAAGTATCCTCCTGTTAGAGGGCAAAAACAAGTATCGAGATGATAGAAACGTTCATCGATTAGATGTAAAGAGAGAACTTCAATATCCAACCATTTAGCCAAATAGGGATGAGAATCTAACTCGGAACGAAAACCATATCCTGCCCATAGCCAACGCCCTTCTCGATCTAACAGAGCATCTCCTGCACCCTCAAAGGGTAAATCTTCGTCCAATTCGTAAACAGTAAAACCATTGTCCTCAAACCATTGTTTGAAATGAGGTTCTTCTCCTTGTCTTTCTTCGTGGAAAAAACGACTTAGAACTACATTGTCTCCTAAGACTAAACCTGCATTAGCAGTAAAAACCATATCAGGCCAACCCTTTTGAGGATTAACTAGATCGACAACTGCTACATCTTTGAGAACATGATGCAATTTTTGCCATTGTTCCACAGCCCGATCTCGGGAAGACTTATGGATATTCCCTTCCATCCAGGGATTAATTACATAGTCCACGTCGTAGTGGTCGGGAGGACACATGAGGATACGAATAGATTCTGCCATAATAATCTAGTTTGTCAGTCAATCTTTACAAGACTTGCGATGATTTAAATCCAGCTTTTACCTCGGAAGAGGGTTATCGTCAACCTGTGCATTTAATGCCTATGTGACGATAACCAAGCACAAATAGCTTTACACTTGTCGAGTGCTTTTTAGGCTCAAAAGCTACAGAAGAGCAACTTCCCATATTACCTATTTTTGGGAGTGTTAAAGCTATAGTTGATTATTCTTAATCAAAAATCAAATCTATTCAATTTATTGAGAATCTTTGTAATAATTATGAGAAGTTAGTATTGCTTAAATTCTCTATTTCCCCATACTATAGAAAATTATTTTAATATCTATACTAAATTAAATTGTTTTACTGATAGCTGATTGCTTTGTAGCTCAAAGAATTTAGTCTTGTTATATTTACCCTCAAATAATAATAATTAGCATTTATTTTAAATTTACTTAATTGAGAATATATAGCAAAAGTAGTAAGATAATTAACCAATCGTTAATCATACTCTCGGTTGATTAACACAATTTACTCAAAGGAAGCATAGATTAAGACAAATGAAGAAACTTTCCCGACGGATGTTTATTGGTGCTGGTACAGCAGCTACAGTAATAACATTGAGTCAATTGAGTCAAACTCGGAGAAGTGTAGCTCAGACAAAAGAAGTAAACGTTTACTCATCTCGTCATTACAATACAGATGACGAATTATATGATGGGTTTACTCGTCAAACAGGAATTAAAGTAAACTTAATTGAAGGTAAAGACGACGAATTAATCGAACGGATTAAAAGTGAGGGTGTTAACAGTCCTGCTGATATTTTAATTACAGTTGATGCGGGTCGTCTGTGGCGAGCAGAACAAGCAGGTCTTTTTGCTCCTGTAGAGTCTTCAATCTTAACTGAAAAAATTCCTGCTAATCTACGTAGTCCCGATAATCTGTGGTTCGGGATGAGTAAACGAGCAAGAGTATTTATGTATAACAAGGATCGAATTAAGCCTTCAGAACTATCTACTTATGAAGATTTAGCCGCTCCTAAATGGAGGGGTAAAATTGCCATTCGCTCTTCTGGCAATATCTACAATCAATCCCTAGTTGCTGGCTTAATCGAAGTACATGGAGAAGAAGCAACGGAACAATGGTGTAGAGATCTAGTTGCTAATTTTGCTCGTCCTCCTGAAGGTAATGATAGAGCGCAAATTGAAGCAGCAGCAGCAGGTATAGCCGATATTTCTGTGGCTAATACCTATTATTTACCTCGTTATGCTAAAGATAGCGATCCAGCTAAACAAGCTATTTTTGAGAAAGTTGGCGTGTTTTTCCCCAATCAAAATGGTAGAGGTACTCACGTAAATATTAGTGGTGGTGGCATGGTGAAAACTGCACCCCATAAAGAGGAAGCGATCGCTTTTCTAGAATACATGGTTAGTTCTAAAGCCCAAGAGTTTTTTGCCTTAGGCAATAACGAATACCCCGTAGTTGAAGGTGTACCTATCGATTCTGTAGTAGCTAGTTTTGGTGAATTTAAGATGGACACTACTAATGTGTCTTCTTACGGTGCTAATAATGCTCTAGCAGTAAAAATTATGGATCGGGCTGGTTGGAAATAATCAGTTTTTCTTAGATTGCCAGCAATACTTGTTTACTTAGTAAAAGCTATAGTTATTTTCCATAAAACAGATGATTTACATAGGGACGAACTACTTATTCGTCCCTAAAATTATTAGACTGCTTGCATCAGTCCTAGATTGAGCGTTTGAGGAAGATTCGGGAGTGTGGGAGGTATGGGAGGTGTGGGTAGTGTGGGGAGCAATTTCTCCCTCATCTCCCATACCTCCCTTGTCCTCCTGTCTCCCATGTCTTACCCTTCCCTTGAATTTATTTATGCAGAAGGTCTATTTTACGCCCCAATGGCTATTTGTTCTAACCAGGAAATTTATTTTCTTTGATTTCCTGAGCAAATTCTGTTACTGCATGAGTAATGATTTCTCTCAGATTGACATAAGATTTAGCAAAAGGTGGTTGTTTTAATGATAATCCTAGTAAATCCGCAGTTACTAACACTTGTCCATTACAGTGTACTCCTGCACCAATACCAATAGTGGGAATGGGAACTTTAGCAGTAATAGTAGCAGCTAAATCTTGAGGAATATGTTCTAAGAGAAGAGCAAAAGCTCCGGCATCTGCTAGAGCGATCGCTTCTGCTAAAATGCGATTAGCCTCATACACAGTTTTCCCCTGTTGCTTATAGCCAAGAAGACGAACCGATTGAGGAGTCAAACCAATGTGTCCCATGGTAGGAATACCCATAGCTGTTAATTCTGCTACTGTTTCCACCATACGAGGATAACCACCCTCTACTTTAACTCCAGAGACTCCCGTTTCTTTTAATATTCTTCCTGCTGAATGAATAGCCTGAGAAATACTTTCTTGATAAGTTAAAAAAGGCAAATCGCACAGTACCAAAGCCCGCTTTACTCCTCGACAGACAGCAGCAGCATGATAAATCATTTGATCTAGGGTGACAGGTAAGGTAGTAGAATGCCCTAGAGCTACCATCGCCAAAGAATCACCCACTAGAATTATGTCTGTTCCTGCTTCATCTAATACATGAGCCAGGCTATAATCCCAGGCTGTAAGAGCAACGATCGATCTATTCTCTTTTTTCCATTTGCTCAACTGTTGGATAGTAACTGCCATAGGTGGGATCTTAGTTTATGTCTAGTTTGGATTAATAAAGAAAAATTGATTTAGGTAACTTATGCTTGTAATTGTACATTTTCTCTGGATAGCATAGCCAGTGAGTTCAAAGACGATCATTGTAAAGATTAGGGGCGAACGGCTGTTCACCCGTACAAGTAGTTAGTAGGGAGATGAAGATCGGGGGAAAACGGTTAAATGAGCCAGAATTTTGTTTAAATGATATTTAGTCGAGAAAATACTGTTTTGGTTGTAACTTATGAGTTTAGCTGTAATTAAATTTTCTTCCGAAGATTGTGGTATTTGCCATAAAATGTCGTTTTATGATCAAAAAGTGGCTAAAGAACTGGATTTGGATTTTATTGATGTAAAAATGCAAGATACGGCTACTTATCGCAAATATCGTAAAATTCTGTTATCTCAATATCCTAATAAAGAAGAGATGGGTTGGCCTACTTATCTTGTTTGTGATTCTCCTGAAGGAGATTTTACAATTATTGGAGAAGTGAAAGGGGGTCATCCAAAAGGAGAGTTTCGCCAACGTTTAAAGGATGTAATCAACGATGGTGACAATTAACTAGTCATCAATTTCAATTAGTTTATTTTTAGCTGATAACCCTGCTTTAATTGTTATTTGCTTTTTACCAACTTGAAAATGTTTAGCTAACAAATTAATTAGTTCTTGATTGGCTTTACCATCTACTGGCGGAGATTTTAATCTAATTATCCAAGTGCCATCTTCGGATTGCTCAATTTTCTGTTGCTTAGAGTTAGGCTTTACTTTTACCTGAATTTTCATTTTTGTTTGTTTTCATTTGTGCATTGGCAATAAAATTATTTTGACAAATCAAACGATTTGAGATAAGCCTATTTGCCTTCTAAGTATTTATCCCAATATGGTAAATAAGTAATTCTATTTAATTGAATAGTAAGGGAAATTACATCAGTTGAGGAGTTTGGAGTAACTGAGATTTTAGCTGTTAGACTAAGGGAAATTTCGCTAAATAATTAATTTGAATCACTCAAATTATCGCTTTTTATACTAAACTTATTTATCCAGAAAATAGTCAAGTATAAATTGTTAATTATTTGCTCTAATTGGCTCTGATTTAAAGTAAAACACTATTAATCTGGTTATCGTGCAATGACCAAGCATTGAACATTGATAAATGCTAAATGTTCAGTGAAATGAAATAACCTAACTAAAATAGCTGGTTATTGAGAAAATATGACCATGAAACAACCATCTGATTATGGTAAAGACAAAGAGTCCGATCTGACAAGGGAAAGTAAAGTACACTTTCTCAAACATAAAAAGAGATCGCGAAAAAAAATACTAATTGCATCAATAGTACTACTAGCTGGTATTAGTGGCGGTTTAGCCTATGGATGGTTATCGATTCAGCGTAAATTAATTCCTTTAATTCAAACTGAATTAACTGACTATCTACATCGTCCCATAGAGATTGGTCAGCTAACTAGTATATCTCCTTTAGGAATACGTTTTGGTAAAACTAATCTTCCTGCTACGGACACTAATCCCGATCGCTTAATTGCCGAAGCTATACGGGTAAACTTTTCCCCCTGGCAATTTTTGCTTAAGCGAGAGCTAGTATTGCATCTTACTATTATTAAACCTGATGTATATATAGAACAAGATGAAAGAGGAATTTGGACTCCTACGGATTTTGGGACAGAAGAAGAAGAAGAATCAGATAGTTGGCTAGAAATTGAAGTAAAAACCCTTAGCATAAGAAATGCCGATGTTACTTTAGTTGCTCGTTCCGAAACTAAAGAACTTAATCCTCCAGTACCGCTAAAACTCGATCGCGCCAAGGCTACTTTTTTGCCCGAACAAGACATGACGAGGTTTGAGGTTGCTGGCAAAATCAAACAGGGGGGAAGACTAAAAGTTAAAGGCAAGGTTATTAACGATACGGGAGATATCGATTTAAACCTGGTTGGAAAAAAATTAGCTGCCCAAGCGATAGCTAATCTTGTTATCTTACCTCTAGAACTACAAGAGGGTAAACTAGACAGCAAACTAGATATTAAACTACCTAGACATCAAAATCCTCAACTTTCAGGCACTGCTAATTTAGATGAGGTACAATTTCAGCTAGCTGAATTAGCTAAACCCTTTACTAAAAGTAAGGGTAGGTTACGCTTTGATGGTTATAAGATTGAGATCGATCGCGTTAGCACTTGGTTAGGTGAAGTTCCTGCGGTAGCCGAGGGTGTCGTAGATACAGAGGAAGAAGGAAATTATCAGATAGAAGCCAGTACTAAGCCAGTCGAAATAGATAAAGTAATAGAAGCCTTAGAATTAGAAAAACCTGAGATTGCGATCGACGGTAAAATCAAAGCAGACTTAAATGTGACTGGTGTACTTCTCAACCCCCAAATTAATGTTGCTGCTGTCACTACTACTAATACTCGCATCGATAAAGTAGACTTTAAAGCGATTAATGCCAATTTAGATTTAATTGATAACTATCTCTGGGTACGACAGTTTACAGGAACTCCTCAAGTTGGTGGGCAAGTTAAGGGAACAGGTAGAATCCAGCTAGATGGTAGACAAAACCTTTTCTTTGACGTGCAAGCCCAAAATGTACCAGGAAACAAAGTTTTTCGTAATTATAATGATAATCTACCCATCGAGATTGGTTTAGTTTCGGGTTCAGCCAAATTTGTAGCCCAAGCTGACGATCTTATTAGTAGTCTCCAGGCATTGGATGGAGAAGCTAGCTTTCCTCTGGGAGGAGGAACAGCAATTATTGATAACTTTAATTACTTACCTGGAGGTTGGCAATCAGAAATTACCACGAAAGATGTGGATTTTGCTAGTCTGCCTATTGGTAAAAATAGTGCAGAAAATATTGGTAAGGGTAAAGTAAATACTACCTTAAAAGTTACAGGTAATAAAGGTTCTTTTGCTTTAAATGAAATGAAGGCTGAGGGGATAGCTAGTCTTACTACCGTTGGTGGTAAAGTTGATGTTCCTAATCTAAGTTTGGCAGCAGGAAGATGGGTTGCTGATGCCAATACTTCCCGATTAAACCTTAACCAAGTATTTCCTGAACTTCCCCCAGAATTTGATGGTTTAGTCACAGGTACATTTGAGTTGACTGGAAATGTCGAAGGAGAAACCGAAATTGATGGGGTAGGTAATCTTAATTTAGCTGAGGGGGAAGTAGCTGTTACCGACTTACAAATTCGTGGAGATGCCTGGCAAGCCAAGGCGCAAGCTAATAATTTAAAACTAAAAGAATTAAATTCCGAGACTCCCGATCAATTTGCTGGCTTAGTAGATGGAACATTTGAACTATCAGGAGATGTCAATAATATTGTACCTGAAGCAATTATTGCTAAAGGAGATGGTAGTTTAACCCTACCTGAAGGAGTCTTTGCTGCCAATAATTTAGTGATCGCAGATGGTAGATTTACAGCAGTAGTGATACCCCAAGGAGTAGATTTAAGTTTGTTTGCCGATCCTGGTGCGGAAGACGATCTGATCCTGAATGGGGAACTAGGGGGAAAACTCAATCTAACCGGGAAAATCGATCGTCTTTCTCCTCCTGATGTTCAAGCGATCGGGAATGTTACCTTTAGTGAAGGAATCGATCTCCTAGAACAACCTTTCTCAGCAGCAATAGAGTGGGATGGTAAACGCTTAGATGTCTTATCAGCAGAAGGAGAAGGATTAGAAGCGAAAGGTTATATAAATATAGACAAATCCTTTTTTTCCGATATCCCCGATAAATTAGCAGCCGTCAATTATTTTTATTTTGATGTACCCCAGGCAAAATGGATTGATATTAATAAACTCAGACTAACTCTACCTAGTTGGGCAGTTAATTTAGACTATTCAGGTAGGGCAGACTTTCAGGGCAAAATTGCCGGTATTCCTTCCGCGATGGAAATAGATGGAGGCTTAATTCTCAGAGACTTTAGAGTTGAAAATCTAGCTTTTAATCCCATTCTTGCAGGAAAAGTAGCAGTTTCCCCTCAAGAGGGAGCAAATCTGCAATTAAGTCAAGACGCAGATGAAATTAGTTTGATTTTAGATCGAGATTTCTTACCGATTTCTTTCGCCTTGAACCATGGCAATATGGCTGTAACAGGCAGAGGCAAAGGAGAAATCCTGACTGTCGAAACCACCAATATTCCCGTTGAGTTACTCAAAACTATTGCGATCAAAAGCGATGATTTTACCGTGCCAGAAAATCTAGCTGTTCAACAAGTGGAAGGAGACTTATCAGGGGAATTCTTTATTAATCTCAATACCTTAGCTACTTCAGGCAAAAATATAGTTATCGATCGACCAATTATTGCTAGAATTAGAGGCGATCGCCTAACTGGGGATTTTCAGTACGCAGATGGTTATTTAGCTGTAGAAAAAATCCAATTTCAACAGAGAGAAAGTCTTTACGCCTTTACAGGAAGATTGATCCAGAAAGAAGACGATCTAGAAGTACAAGGAGAAATAGACGTTGAGGAAGGAAAAATACAAGATGTACTGGTGGCACTAGAAATCTTTGAACTAGGAGATTTAGCGACTATAGGTGGCGATCGTCAATACGGCAAATCTAAAGATTTATATAACTCTCCTTTACCTTGTTCTTCCGAAAGAATTAGTCAAGGTAATTGCACTTTATTCGATATTGGCTTACCTGAAGCTACTATTTTTGAACAACTTAATCGACTAGCAGAAATTCAGGCATGGCTAAATTTATCCCAACAAAACCGAGAGCAAAGATTTTTATTACCAGATTTAAAAATACTCCAAGGTAATTTTAATGGTCAAATAGTTTTTAATGGATCTTTAGCCCAAGGAATTAATACCAACTTCGATTTTAAAGGACAAAAGTGGCAATGGGGTAAATATAATCTTGAAAAAGTAATAGCGGAAGGTAATTTAAGGGAAGGAATTCTCACTCTATTACCCATAAGTGTGCAATCTGGTGATAGCTTAATTGCTTTTTCTGGTAGCTTTGGTGGGGAAACTCAGTCTGGACAATTTAGATTAATTAATGTGCCGATCGAACCTGTAGAAGAATTAGTTAATCTTCCGCCAGAAATAAACTTTGGGGGAACTCTCAACGCTACTGCAACTATTGCTGGTACTCAAGCTAATCCTCAAGCTAGAGGAGAAATTACCGTCGCCAATGCCACCGTTAACCAAACTGCTGTTGAGGAAACCAGGGGAAGTTTTAGCTATAACAATTCCCGTTTAAATTTCTTTGCTAGCAGTGAAGTAGTAGCAGAAGCTGAACCCATTACTTTGTTTGGCAGTATTCCTTATCAATTACCCTTTGCCGAAACCAAACCCGATAGCGATCGTCTCAATCTGCAACTCAATGTCCAAAATGAAGGACTTGCACTTCTGAATATACTTTCTCGTCAAGAAGTGAATTGGATAGAAGGGGAAGGAGAAGTTACCCTCGATATTAAGGGTATTTTCGATCGAGAAGCAAATCTTCCACGTCAGTTAGTAGCCAAAGGAGTTGCTACAGTTAACAATGGTAAAATTGCTGCTAGGTTTCTCCCCGATGCTGCTGTTACAGAAATTAATGGCAAAATCTTGTTTGATTTCGATCGTATTCAGATCGAGAATTTAATCGGTAACTTTGGTGGTGGTCAAATTAGAGCTTTTGGTAGTTTACCCTTAACCAATAATACTTCTCAAACCAACCCGATTAATTTCAATCTTGATGATGTCGCGATCGATCTCAAAGGACTTTACGATGGTGGATTACGAGGCAATATTCAGATTTTAGGTTCCGCGATCGAACCAGATATTACAGGAGAATTAACTCTTTTTGATGGAGAAATTCTCACTGCTAGTACAACTGCTGCCAATACTGATTCTCAGAGTATTAATAATAATGGCATAGCAGCAGCTACCGAATACAAAAATTTAGAGTTAAATTTAGGCAAAAATATTCAAATTGTTCTGCCACCAATTTTTAACTTTCACGCCCAAGGTACACTCAAAGTCAATGGTACATTTAACGACCCCCGTCCTGAAGGTACAATAGATCTACAAAGAGGTCAAGTTAATCTTTTTACTACTCAGTTAAGTCTGAAAAGAGATGAGAAAAATACTGCTCGCTTTTATCGCAAGAATGGTCTCGATCCCTATTTGGATGTAAATTTAGTTGGTTCTGCCTTAGAAACTTCTGATAGTCGAATTCCTGAAGGTTCTTCCCCATCGGAAATTAAAGATCTTCCTGCCTCTAGCTTGGGTAGTCTGCAAACAGTCCGCATTTTCGCCAGAGTGGAAGAATTTGCTAGTCGACTAACACCCAATAAGATTGAATTAACCAGTAGTCCTCCTCGTAGTCAGACAGAAATTGTCGCTCTTTTAGGAGGTAGCTTTGTTACTACTTTAGGCAGAGGTGATAGTACCCTGGGGTTAGCTAATTTAGCTGGTTCAGCCTTGTTTGGTACATTTAATAATGTGATTAGTGATGCTTTTGGTTTAAGTGAGTTTCGTCTGTTCCCCACCCAAATTATCGATGAAGATGAAGAAAAAGAAAATATTGTAGGTCTAGCAGGAGAAATTGCCTTCGATATTACTGATAATATTTCTATTTCGGCACTAAGAATTTTAAATGCTGATATTCCCGCTCAATTTGGTCTTCTTTATCGCCTTAATGATAACTTTGTTTTGCGTGGTTCTAGTAACTTTGAAGACGAAAGTCGTTTCACCATTGAATACGAACTCAATTTTTAAAACACCTGAAAAAACCTGAATTTTTTCCCTGTTACTGAGTGTCACTGGAAGCATAACTTTTCCGCTAACGGTACTTAAACAAAATTTAAGCCCAAATAAAGCCACAACTCGCTTTGTAAGCTGCAAATACGTGCCGATTTTGGTTGAGCCATTCGACAAAACGATAAGATATAGCTGTACGAAATGACGGTCTTAGCTTCAGGAAATGTATGAATCGGTT
>JAAUYH010200320.1_pt1 | contig 22735 bp, 16 predicted proteins | sample 7278061 | NCBI WGS metagenome assembly JAAUYH01 (sample SAMN14350203, study PRJNA611818) | marine sediment metagenome | isolation source: surface marine sediment (0.6m) | place: French Polynesia: Moorea | collected 2018-08 | reverse complement strand
TACTTGTACTCGATCAAGCTTCGCCGCCGGCCGCGAAGACGCGACAGGTGATAACCAATAACTCCCTGGGCTTCCGGCACCATCCCCAAGGTCAGGAAAATCGAGCGTTGCAGGGAAAACCCTTTGAACAACAAGCGCAGCATCTGCAGTGGCCAACTCAACAGGATGAGGAGCGCCCAGGGCGTGAACACTGCTCCAAGAATCGCCGCAAGCGGAACCCCGCTTCCCCAAAACAGAGATCTGAGAGTTTCTCTAACCCGGTAGCGTTCCGGTCCGGAACCATGCAGCGCCGCGCCCTCGGCATAGGCATGCCCGCAACGGCGGCAGCGTTTCCACCACTGTGTCGCTTTGGTCATGGCGATGTCATGCCAAGCCATTTCGTTGCTCAGCCGCTGAATACGCCACCCGCGGCGTCGAAGTCTCAGACAGAGTTCCGGTTCTTCGCCAGCGATAAGGTCCTCGCGAAACCCCCCTTCTTCCGCGAGGGCCGTACGGCGCAGCATTGCGATGCCTCCCACCGCAGTCACTTCTCCTGTCTTGGTGTCCCATTCGGCATCCGCCAATCCATTCCAGAGCGTCGCGTCCGGAAAACGTTCGCGCAGACGCCCGGCGACCATGGCGAAATCCGCATTCTCTTCCAGAAAGCGCCGCCCGGCAGAGATCCAGCCGTCCCGCAACTCGCAGTCGCCGTCAATCAACTGGATGAATGCCGCATCGGCGCCGATGTCATCGAGGCGGGCCAGACCCGCATTGCGTGCTCTCGCAGCCGTGAAAGGCCGACTCATATCAAGGGCGACCACTTCTGCCCCGAGCTTCTTCGCCGCCTCGACCGAGCCGTCTGTTGAACCGCTGTCCACATAGACGATGGGCGAAACCTCATCGACGAGCGAGGTCAGACACCGGACCAGCCGGTCGCCTTCGTTGCGTCCGATGACAACGGCCGCAACGCTCATGGCAATCCACCGGGGCGAAGAAGCGGCCAGAGCCCGTACCGGCAATGGTCGCGAAAGAAGTTGAGCGGCAGGGTCGGCGCACGCCCCCGCAGGCGCCGCTGGAGGACATTGAGAAGCGCCGCCGGCAATACCAGAAGCGCGATCCCAAGCGCCTGCGCCCTTCCCTTCGTCTTGGTGAAATAGATCCATCTCGAGCGGTAAAGATATTCCGGGCGCCGTTGTCTTTGCCGATTTGCGCCGAACTGGCCGGTTGCGGCACCCTCGGCATGGCGGATGCGGGCCGTCGGCACGAAAAGGGTTGTCCAGCCCGCCCGTCCGAGCCGGTTCTGAAGCTCGGTTTCCTCGAAATAGAGAAAGAATGCGGGGTCGAAAAACCCGGTTTCCTTCAGCGCACTGAACCGGAACATGACGGCGGCGCCCGACACCCAGTCGACCGGACCCGCAGGGTGATCCGGGGCCAGCGGCACCAGATACTTGCTGAAGATGCGGTCGAGCGGGCCGAAACTGCCCGTTTCGAGAAGGGTGCTTGTCAGGCTCGGGAACCGGAAGGCAGACGTCACCGCCCGGCCCCCCTCACCCGTAATCGCAGCCCCCGCAGCCGCGGCGTTGGCGTTCGCTTCCAAAGCTTCTGACAGGATCATCAGCGCTTCGTTTTCGAGCGTCGCATCCGGGTTCAGCAAGAAGACGAACTCGGGCGGTGTGGCGCGGCGATCAAGGGCGGTCAGCACAACGTTGTTGCCGCGGCCGAAGCCGTGGTTTTCGGTCTCGGGCCAGAGGGTGACCCGGTCTCCCCAACCGCGCGCGGTGTGAGCGTCGGCCAAGTGTTCCGCGTCTCCTCCGGGCGAGGCATTGTCGACCACATGGACCTCGACCTCTCGGCCACCATGTGTGCGACTGAGGACGGACTCGACCGCTTCGATGGTCAGATCAGCCGTTCCATAATTGACAATGATGACGGAAATCATTTCCGAGCCTGTCAACGATCCGCGAAGGGATCCCGGTATAGTCCCAGCCGTTGCTTGAGAACAGCCCAGAGAAAGGGCGGTTCGTGGACCACATAGCGGTGAAAGCGCGCGCGCGGCTCCTTCAGCAACCGATAGAGCCATTCAAAGCCCCATTCGGTGATCCAAGCGGGGGGGCGATCGAACGTCCCGCTCTCGTAATCGATTGTCCCGCCGAGCGGCAGCCAGAGCGTCACGCCGGGCATCCGGTCATGATACTTGAATATCCACTTCTCCTGGCGTCCTCCGCCGAGCCCAACCAGACACACGGTGGCGCCGCTTTCGTTCACGGCCTCGATCATCCGGTCGATTTCGCCCGGTTCAGTCTCGAAATCGAAAGACGGCGCGTATGTGCCCACGATCATCTCGCGCCCGACTTTCGCGTTCACATTCTTCGCGGCAAGTTCGGCGATGCCTTCCTTGCCGCCCAGCAGAAACACCGTCATCGACGGGTCATCCGCATAACGGGTGTAGAATTTCGGGAAGTAATCCGAGCCTGAGACGCGTTCCTGCACCGGTGTTCCCAGCCATTTGGTGGCGAAGAACATGATCTGGCTGTCGCATGTGATGACATCGAACTTGTCGAGCAGATCGTAGAACTCGCGATCCTGCTGGAGCTTCATGATCATATCGACATGCAGCGTCAGCATGGTGCCGGATCTGAAATTCTCGACGATGTCATCCATCGAGACATCGTGCACCCAGGCGTTCAGCATGGGCACTTTCTCCATTTCGGTCAGGGGCATTTTACTTCCGTCAGGCATCACCACGCCTTTCTACTCACTCACAGCCGTTCTTCTGACCAGGAAAGAAGTCGCAAAAAGACCTCATGGGTACAGAAAATACGATACCTCCATCTCATATCCGGGTCACAAGACCAAGAAGTGACTAAAGTGCATGAAATTATGGTTTGTTTTGGAGAACGAGTGTGTCCTGGGCACTACGACTTTTGAGCCTGACCCGAGGTAGCGAAGCCAAGATTGCATATGCTGTTGCCGGGGTCGTCATGATCTTGTGCTGGGCCGTGGTGCTTTACAGCGGAGATGTCGTCAAATCCCTGGACGAGCCGGATTTTCTCGGCATATCGAAGAACCTGGCCGAAACCGGGATGTTCGCCCTCACTCCAGGGGAACCCACAGCCTATCGTGCACCGGGCCTGGTGTTCCTGCTGACGCCCCTCAGCGCGCTCGGCGCCGGGCTTATGGAAGCACGATTGATCAATGGCGTGCTTGTGGCGCTGAGCCTCATTCTGCTGTTTCAGCTGGTGCGCCGTCACAGTTCGGATTTCGCGGCCCTGTTATGTGTGATCATGGTGTCGGGTTGGCCGGTGGTCATCTACACGGCCTCGACCCTCTATCCGCAAACCCTTGCCGCTTTCCTGCTTGTTCTGACGCTCTGGCTGCTCGACAGCCTGCGCGATGAGGATCGGCTGCGCCCGATTGTGCTGGGCGGGGTAGCCTATGGTCTCCTGGTCCTGACAATTCCCGTGGTTCTGCTGCTGACCCCGGTTTTCCTGATCTGGATTATCACCCTGTCGAAGCGCTGGTTGACCGCGGTCGTGATCTTCAGCCTTGTCTCGGGGGCGGTGGTCAGTTCCTGGACGCTGCGCAACTGGCTTGCATTCGACAGCTTCGTGCCCGTGGCGACGAGTTCGGGCTACAACCTGCTGGCGGGCAATTCGCCCGAGGCGCGTTGGAACACCAGTCTGGACATCCGCTTTCCTGACTATGTCTACGAAGAGCTGACCGGCAAGAACGAGATCGAGCGCAACGACATCATGACCAAGGCGGCTCTTAGGGAGATCGCCGCCGATCCCGCGCAGTTCTTCAGTCGGTATGTCGGCAAGTTCATCCACTGGTTCCATTTCAGCAATCAGCTGCTCTCCGACAACGAGCTCGAAGGGGGCGCCTCCTCGGTCTCGGCCAGTGCGCGGGATATCATCCTTTTGGCTGCATGGAGCGTGTTGATCATCGGCCCGCTTTTGCTTCGACTTGCAATGATCCGGAAAGTGCCTATCCGAAGGCTTGAGGTCCTGTTCTTCGCACTCTGGATTACCGCCGGCCTGGCCTATGCCTTGTTCTTCACGCGCGTGCGGTTTCGCTTACCGTTCGACTGGCTGATCATATCCGTGAATGCAATGTTCCTGGCGGCCTTGATCGAAAGCTGGCTCGATAGGCGCAATCGTCACTGAGCCCCCTGCCCTGCCAGATGATCCCCCAGCCGCAGCGCAAGCTGCACGATGGGAAGCGTCGGATTGTTGTGCCCGGCGGTCGTGAAGACCGACGAACCTGCCATATAAAGGTTTTCGGTCCCGAAAACCTTGCAGTCAGCATCGACCACCCCGAGTGCCGCGGTTTTGGCCATGCGCGTGCCACCCATATGGTGGAACCCGGCCAGTTCGTCATTTGACGGATAGTCGCCGCCGGTCATGATCCAGTCCTGCATCTTGAAGCGACCATATCCGCGCTGCATGCAATATTGTGCGAACTGCCAGGTCGACTTCGCCATAGTCAGCCGGTCCAGATCGGTTTTTGCCCAATGGAGTTCAGACAAGGGAACTCCGAAGCGGTCCACCTTCGAACCGTGGAGCTTCACAGCATTCGACGCGGCCGGGGCCTGTTCCCAGGCGGCCTTGAGCCGGACACCGCAGACCAGATTCTTCTCTGCCAGATTGGCGATGTGAGTGCCCAGATTGGGGGCGACGCAAAGGAGATTCTTCACCAATCGGCGTGTTGCGGTTCCACCTTGAATATCAACACGGAATCCACAGGCCAGAATGCCCAGTTTCTTTTGGATCGGTCCGGTCAGCGAAATGAGCCCCAGTTCCTGGACACGCCGGGACACCAGGGCTTCGCCCAGATTGAAATGCGGATGTTCCATCCAGTACTGGCCGACGGGTAGCGCCGCGTCATAGAGCTGGTCGCCAAGCTGGCGATGGAAATAGAGAAGCTGACGGCTGTTTTCGATTCCCCCCATCGCGAAGACGACACTGTCGGCAGCGATCTCCATCTGTGTATCGCCATAGCCAGTGAAGCCTGCGGATGTGATCCGGCGCGTGCCCTCCTGCAAGGTGAGCGCTGTCAGATTGGCATTCAGATAGAGGTCCGCCTTGTCCGAGCCTTCAAAGAAGTCTCTGAATTTCTCTCCGAAATTGACCGAGGAGTGACGGAAGACGAACCTCTTGATTCCGAATTCCTCATCAACGACCTCGTCGTTGAAGCTGGTTCGGATATTCAGAACCTCTCCCGCTTCTTCAAGATAGGCATCAAAAGCGCTCTTTCCGATGGGCCATTCGAACTCGGGGCCCAGATGCGCCCTGTCAAAATCAGCTTCTTCGAAGCTCCGGCATTTCCCGGCCCAGTGATTGGTGGAGCCGCCGAAGAAGCGCAGTCGCGCGGCATCGAGATCGTAATAGGGGTCTCCGACCACATCGCCGGCATAAATGTCCTGACTGTCGCCTTCATACCCGTCCGAACCACCCTCACAGAGAGCGACGGACTTTCCGAGATCGGCCAGTTTCTTGGCCAAAGTGATACCTGCGGCCCCTCCGCCGATCACACAGACATCGTAGCGGCGCGGGGCGGAAGCATCGGTCAGAACATCCAGATTGAAAATCACCTAAATATCGCCTTCCATCAGCAGCCATCCGTCCTTCGTTCTCGCGAGACCGGTATGTGCGATCAGGACGCTGAGCGAGATCGCCGAGACCCCGGACATCAGGAACGCCCGACGATTGAGTTTCGTCACGCCGGCTGAGACATTCAAAAGAGCCTGTGGTGCGCGCATGTTCACCTCCCCGATCATGACCGTGGCTCGGCCCCGCATTGGGCCAGCCATTCTTCCAGATTGTCCTCGAACAACGCGATGCACTCCGCCATCTCCGGTGAAACCTCGGGGCCAGGTGCCAGAAGGGCTGCAAGACCAACCAGAACGACCAGCAACAGGACGGTAAAAAAGATCCAGCGGATCAGAGTTTTAACAATGCGTCGAATTGTCGAACTCCACCGATACCATCGCCCAAATCGCTGGTAATTGAGCCATGCATCTGGGTCTATTCACAACCCGTCCACCTTAAGAGATCATCCCGCAATGTTGTAGGCCTGCACGGATGCAGAGCAATCTCCTGCGGCTTCAACCAGGCTGCGGGCGCGCAGGCCTCCTCAAGGTGCCGCGATATCTCCCATGTATTTTTCGACAAGCGCCTTTGTCCCACGGATGTTGCCGGCACTCGAGGCTCCGAACACGATCGATTCAACGCCCGGCAGTTCCGAAATCCAGTGAATGGCTTCATCCGCCGGTATCGCCCCTGAGGCATAGACCGACATGGCCACTGCGCGGACACGGCCCGATTTCAGCGCGTCGAGATAGGCATCGAACCCCCCGGACATCCGGAAACCGATCTTGTTGATATTGGAACAGATGATCGGACGATCGATTCCTTCCTTTTCCAAAGCCTCAAGCATCATCGGCATGTTCATGGTGATAAAGGCCGGTTCGACCCCGTATTTTTCGATCACATGGTCATGGAACAGCTTGAGCGCACGGGTGAAGCCCATGCCCAGAAGCAGATCGGCAAATACGTTCTGGACGAAGATCACCGGTGTCTTCGTCCCGTGGAACATCTTCATTTCCATGTCGATCAGCACTTTTGCCATGCCGTCGACTTCCTTGGTCGCAAGCGCCTTCGCCCCGGACAGAGCCGTCGCGAAGATACCGTCGTCGGGCATGAAATTCTTCAACGCCCCCATCATCCCATGCTCGGTCACGGCATTAGCGTATTTGTGGGCGTAAGGCATGCAGGGGTAGAACTGAAAGTCACTATACCGGGCGGGAGAGGCTCTCACGCGGTCAGCGATCTCGGCGATCCGGTCATGCGTGGTGCACATGAACGTGCGAATGCCCTCGTCATAGGCAATATCCAGCACTTCCATGATCGCATCCGTTTTCTGAAAGCGCATCATCTGCTGCCGGGCCTTTTCCTCCGACATGTGGTTGACGCCGAAGAACTGGTTGTCGCCAAAGAGAAGCTTGTCCATCACGCACGCCTCCCGCCGAACCAGCCGCGTTTCTTGGGGGCTTCGACCTTGCGTGCCGAGGCAGCGCCGACCGGTGCACCGGTTTCCGCATTCTCGATGATCATCGCCATGGTCTTGTCGGTTTCCGTCGCACTGGCGAAGTCGTTCTCCGTGGCTGCGGTTTTTCCGGCCTTGACCGCAAGAATGAAGTCGTCGAGTTGCCCCGAATATTCCTCGCCGCGCAGATAGAACCAACGATCCTCGGTGAGTTCCGTGGTGTATTTCACCGTCCAGCCCCTGCCATATCCGTCGAGCCCCGGCACTTCCTCGCGGAGGTAGAGCTGGCATTCCTGCCGATCGGCGAAGAGCCGGCCATTGGTGCCGATCATCGAAAGCCGGGTGGTCATCTTGCGGTGGCTTTCGTCGGACCAGTTGACCGACAATTGCGCGGTCGGTCCTTCGTTCCACTGAAGCGTGGAGAAAACCTCGTCATCCGTGCCTTCGGAGAAGACCGAGGACAGCACGGAACCCGAGACGCGGTCCGGCGCGCCAAAGTACCAGTTGAGAAGGTTCAGGGGGTGCGCGGCATAGTCGTAAAGGCACCCGCCCCCTTCAGCCTTGTCGGTCCGCCAGGTCGCCCGCTTCGGACGCAGGACAACGGGGCCATAGGCTTCGGCCAGCACATGGGTCACCGTTCCGATCGCCCCGGCGTCAAGCAGGCGCTTCATCTCGCCGAAGGCACCCACATAGCGGTAGTGATAGCCGACCTGCGCCACGAGCCCCTTTTCATACGCACGTTTCGTGAGCCGCTCGCTGTCAGTCCAGTCGAGACAGAAAGGCTTTTCGCAAAACACATGCAGCCCCGCCTCCAGCGCCTTTTCCACCATCGGCGCATGGGCGCGCGAGGGCGTGGCAATGACCACCGCATCCAACTGTTCCTCGGACAGCATGCTGTCGAAGTCCTTGTGGATCGGGGTCGGGATATTCTTCGAAAGGACGCTCGTGAGAAAGGCCGAGCCATCACAGGCGACGGTTTCCACATCCGGATGCGCATTGACCATGGCGAAATGAGACATGCCCATCTTCCCAAGACCAACGACGGCGATCCGAACTTTTCGGCTTACTGTGTCAGACATGAATCCGCCAACTCTTTCCTCGATACACGCTCTGCGATTATCGCCGTATGTGTTCCCCGCAAACCCCTGTGCACACAGCGCGTTACTTAGGCGTTCATTGGTCGCATTTTTGCGACATCGGTGCTGACACCACAGCATTGCCTTGGCAGGAAATCCGGACCTTTGTTATACAGCAATGCGTCAATAGTGTGTGATTTCTTGTTGGGTCTCGATGATGAGTATAACACTCAACTTTCTGGAAAGAGGGAGCAGCTGGGCGACGGCAGGCCTGTTCTGGTTGTTGGTCGCAACGTTGGGAGCTGCGGTTTTCCTGTCCGAAGGCCTGGAAGCGCTCCGCATCGCGTGGGCGCTGCCGGAATACTCCCACGGGCCGCTCATTCCGGTTCTCTCGGCACTGCTTTTCCTGCGTCAGCTGAAGACCGTGCCGATCGACACGGGCCCCAAGCGCCAGCGATGGATGGGTGTTTTGGTCATTCTGGCCGCCGTCACGCTGGGCGCGCTCGGCAAACTGGCCCATATCCCCGATATCGTCGCGTATGCTACCATCTTGTGGGTCGGAGGCATCCTGCTCGTGAGCTTCGGATGGGAGACCGGAAAGCATTTTTGGCCACCGGTGCTGCATCTCGTCTACATGCTGCCCCTGCCCGATACGTTCTACTACAAGATGACCACCTGGCTGCAGTTCGTCTCTTCCGAACTTGGGGTCTGGTTCCTGCGCCTTCTGACCATCCCCGTCTTCCTCGAAGGCAACATCATCGATCTGGGCGTGACCAAGCTGCATGTGGCAGAAGCGTGTTCGGGGCTGAGATACCTGTTCCCGATTCTGTCGTTCAGCTACATCTTCGCCGTTCTTTACAAAGGACCGATGTGGCACAAGGCGGTCCTGCTCATCTCGGCCGCGCCGATCACCGTCGTCATGAACTCGGTCCGGATCGCGGTCGCGGGCGTGATCGTGCAATATTGGGGCCTCGACTGGCTGGAAGGGTTCACCCATTTCTTCGAAGGCTGGGTGATCTTCATCCTGTGCATCCTGATCCTCTTCGCGCTTGCACGCATCATGCTGTTCTTCAACGCGCGCCGGATGAGCTTGGCCGAAGCGCTGGACCTCGACACGGACGGGTTGATGACCCAGGCCGCGCGTATTCGCTTTACCCAAGCCTCTCACGCCATGGTGACTGTCGCGGTCCTGATGGTGGCTGTCAGCGCGGCCTGGCAGTTCATGCCGGAACGCAATGACACTGCCGTCTCGCGGGACAGTTTCGCATTGTTCCCCCGGCAAATAGGCGATTGGCGGCAGACAGGCGAACCTGAGAGACTTTCGGCAAGCGTGGAGCGGTCACTGGCGGCCGACGACTATCATTCCGTGATCTTCGCGCGAGAGGGAGACCCCTCGACGGTCGAATTCTTTTCGGCCTGGTACGCCAATCAAAGCCGGAACGGCGTACATTCGCCTGAGATCTGCCTGCCCGGCGGAGGGTGGGAAATCGCTTGGTTGGAACGCTCCGATCTTACGGAAACGCTGGACGCATCCACCCCCTTCCGCGTCAATCGCGCCATTATTCAGAAGGGCGAGACACGGATGATGGTGTACTACTGGTTCGCACAGAAAGGCCGCAAGATTGCCTGGGATTTCGAAGCCAAGTTCTGGCTGATGGTAGATGGAATCCGAACGGGACGAACCGACGGTGCCTTGGTGCGACTGACAACGTTAATCGCTCCGGATGAAACAGATGCCGATGCCGATGCTCGCCTGGCGGATATGCTGCGCACGGTGACCCCTGCCCTTCCCCGCTTTATTCCAGAGACGTAAGACACGGCCTCAGCTGCGTTGTTGAGGCTCAAATCGCGAGTAACGGATCGCCGTCCGGCCAGACGGCAGCGCTGGTGTCTTTTCTCCTTCGGAATGTTCCGCCGGTGCGAACTGCACATATCCCGCAAGCGCTCCCATCAACAGCATCGTGATCGGGCTGAGGGTCGAGTTGGGGATGAGATCAACCAGATTACCGGTCAGGATCATCGCGATACCTGCCGTCACCGGCAGGATCTTTCTCTGCTGACGCCTCAACCCGAGCCAGAGCACCGGCAGGGTAACGATCCCAAACAGAGTAATGTATCCGACCCAACCGCGTGTTCCCAAGACGCTAATCCACAACCCGTCAACCAGCGAAACGTCATTGCCCGCTTCATCGAAAATCCGGTTTCGCCCATAGCCGCCCCAACCGAAAATCGGTTTCCCTTGGGCTTGGACAAGCATCTCCTGTTCATTCTGAAGCCTGACCATAAAGGAATTCGCCCGCTCCGGTGAGATTGACTGGACGAGGTTCAGGAAGCCATTGATCGGCAGAAGTTCTGCCTGACGGACAATCGGATAGAACAAAAATATGATCGCTATCACAGCTGCAAAACGGACCTGCTGTGCCGGTCCGAAGATCAAGGCAAGCGGACAAAGCGTCATCGCGATGAGAAGGGCGCCGAAATTCCGGCTTAGCATCAGAACTGCAAAGAGCCAGGCCATCGCAAGCAAGTATATGTAGCGCTGCTTCGCACCGCCGGCACGCGACAAGGCGGCAGCGGACAATACAGTTGCCAGAAGAAATAGCCCTAGCACCAGCCCATGCCCAAGGAAGACAAGCGGACGATAACCCCCGCCCCGCACGTGCTGAATCCATTGATGCGGGAAATACCCGTAGATCCAATTGTTGAGCTGTGGGCTCATCCGAAGCTCGAACAAAGCCAGAAAAGAGTACATCAACCCTGCGCCAACCAGTATCTTTAAGGCCAGTGCCTGATCCTCGGCTTTAGAAAGCAGGCGCCATCCCATCAGGAAGGGCACTATGAAAATCATCTGGTCCCAAGTGATGCTGATCGCGTCCCAGAGACGTAGTCCGGCTACAACCTTCGGTCCATAAAAGAGCGGCTCACGGTTTGTCAGGAAAGACAGCGTTGGCGTGAGCATATAGATCACAAGAGCGGCAATCAGCAGGCGTCCGATCAAGAGATTCTCGGAATGCAGCCGTCCAACTTCTGCCTTTCTCCGATGAGAGAAAAACAAATAGCCCAACACAAGACCCAAGGTAATAGCGGTGAGCTTGTGATACCCTGGCAGCGCCGGCAGATCGATCTTGAAGTTGGACGGAAGAAACAAATAGCCGATGACGACTGACAAAATCAAACCGCGCTTAAACCCGGCTCCGGCAAATAATATTAGAGAGATAAGCGGCCATATCAACAATGCAGCGTTAGGAATCATCTCAATACACTCATGCCGTTCCGGCTAGGAGATATTTTCAAACATTTCCATAAGGTCGGAATATTAAGTGCCGTATGTCTACGCATCGGTCAGGAAACCCATGCACCCGCGATAATCGCTTCCGCTTCGGAAACGACCCAATTCTCCACCACTTCAGTTTCGTCGCGCGCGAAATCGCGACGGATGACATCAGACAACTCAGCGCGCCTTTGAGCAGGATCAGGAATAAGCGTTGCCGCCAAGAGATCAGTTCGTTGATGTATGCGCGTATGTAGCGCGCGGGTTCCGATCCTGGATAGCCAAGCTCTTCCGATTATTTCCGGCTCGAGGATATCGCCAATTGCAACGAAAAGCGGCCTTATGATCTTTGCCGTGACCGTTTTTGACGTAGAACATACGGCTACGGAGCCGCCATACCCCAAAACACCAAGCCCCACTGTGGCACCACCGGTCAGAAGGAGATGCCGTCGCCTTAGTTTCATCCTTGCATCCTCTCGGAAAGATGATCGGCCAGCCGAAGGGTCAGTGCAACGATTGTAAGCGTTGGATTGGCCCGGCCTGAAGTCGGAAAGACCGCACCACTGGCCACGTAGATTGCATTGCTGCCATGCAAGCGACAATTCGCATCAACGACGCCAGAGGTTGGGCTTTCTGCCATCCGCATACAACCCAGTTGATGCCAGGCTGTTGTTGTTCCCCAATACGGATCATCGTCATGATCTTCGAGTTGGACCCTGCCAATACCTGCGGCGCCAACGATGTTTCCAAAGACCTGTACTGTCTCACGGATCGCTGCGAGATCATCCTCCGCTGTCGCCCAATGCAGGACTGGGCGCGGCATTCCTAAAGCGTCCCGTTCGGAAGGGTCGAGCGCTACGAAATTCGTTCGATGCGGACGTTCTTCGGACTCGAACCGCAGCAAAACCCTTTTGTGACCCGGTTGGGCGAAAATCCGCTCTGCCTGCACAGCAGCGATCGCATCAGCATTCGCAATAAAATCACAGTAGTCGTCGCTGAATGTCCGGGGCGTTCCAATCACGGGAATGTCCCTTCCTAGAAGTCGCTTGGCGACATTTTTGAGCGACGTCACCCCCGTTTTTGCCGCTCGCCATCGGTCACGTACTTTTTGAGGCACATCCGCAAAAGGTACCAGATAGTACTGAAAATTAAGAAGGTTTCGCTTCGCAATCTCGGCTTCTGTAAGCCGAAGAACGAAATGCAGCGGAACACCTTCATCGGCATGCGCGCTGGAATCGCTCCAATACACCAGATCGCCCACGGGCCGGTTGAAGTGGATAAACCCTGCTCCTGCGGAGGGGTGGTCCATATAGCATTTACCCAGAAGACCGCCTTCGTCCCCCAAACGGGTTCCACCCTGTTGGTTTGAGAACAATACGATCCGCGTATTCTCAATCGCGCCCGCTGCAAGAACCACGGCCTTACCCTTGAAGCGGCGATTGACACCGTTCAACGTCCGGGTTTCGGCCCATTCACCGCTGTCGTCTGAACGCACGGTTATGACATTGGTCCAGAACCAGACATGGATGTTCGCGCTTTGCTCGAGTCGATCTGAATATTTTTCGCCGAACCGTGTGGGGGGGCTCTGGCGAATGACCGTCGTCTCAACCTTGTCATTGTCGTGCAAAAGGAAACCGGAAGTATCACCATATACCAGTTCGGCAGCATTGTAGCGGTAGGCGCCCAGTTCACAGTAGTCGTGGGCTTTCTTATAGTAAGGCTCAAGTTCCGTGCGACCAAAAGGCCATCCGGATAAACCCCCTCCCGGGCTGCGCTCAAAATCAATCGAGTCTAGGGGCGCACAATGCCCGCCCCAGTGGTTGCTCGTTCCTCCAAGCCAGCGAAGTCTGCTGAACTGAAGGTCGTATTCGTCATCATTTCCCTCAATACGACCTTCATTCAGACGCTGAGCATCGTCATCGTATTCCTGCCCGCCGCTTTCTAGCAGTGCGATCCGCAGTCCCAATGACTCCAGTTCAAGCGCCAGCGTTATCCCCGCTGGACCAGCGCCTACAATGATAAGGTCATAATCGGTCTCCGGAAGACCGGACTGCTGACGCCCATCAAAAAACATGAAACCGCGTTACCCCAGGGTTCAAATGCTGTGCCGTTCTTTCGCATGGATCACGGCTTAAGGCCAGATTGCAGTCGTTTCTCTACCCACTTCAAGAACGCGGTATCTGCGTCCCGAGGGTGCCGTCTCTGACTGGCCCGCCATTCGGCCTCAAGCGCATAGACATCCGCGCCCGGCGCCAAATCGCGCACGGCGTCCAGCGTTTCGGGTTTGAGCGCGCGCGCCTGCCCGACCGCCAGGACCACGTCTTTCTTGCGAGTCACCTCAATCATGTCGTCAGCAAGCTCACCAAAGGAATAGTCCGGCAGTGCATCGGCCCGGATGATATCTCGGACCATCGCCCGGAACACCCGTCTTGGGCTCGATGACCCGGATTTCTTGCGCAGTGTCTCGAGAGAGATCCGCCAAACACGCTGGTTGCCGCAATGCTTGCGCGCCAATTCGTAAAGACGCCGTTCCAGGGGCTTACGAAGACCGAAATAGTCTCTGTTCAGGGTTAAAACGCTTCTGGCCAGCACCGCCTGATAGATCCAGTCGGAAAGCGTGACACTGACACTCACCATCCGGCCGGCCCGGGTCCGGCGGACAATCTCCCACGCCTCGATCAAACCGAAGCCCGAAGTGATTTCTCTGGCGCCAGTCACGATATTCGTTGTCACCCTCGTGCCGGCAAGGCGCTCGAATGCTTCCTTCAACCGGCGGTAGCTGTCCCCTGACGTCTCCCGACCCGTCGCCAGGAGAAGGTCATGCGCCGTCAGGGTCAGGGTCCGCGCCACGGGCTTGCCGGCATTCAGCGCAGCCATCAGCTGCGAGATGCAGAAGATCAGGATGTCCGCGTCGAAGATCGTCGCACGGCCACGCACAGAGGGCGTCACCGTCACTGCCACATCATTGTGGTGATATGTCAGGATGCGCCGGTCCGGTCGGGTAGCGAGAGAGAAGAGAGGATGCTCCATCGAGGCCAGATCATGCTTGGGCGCAGCGCCCAGAAAGTCGCAGACGAAAAAATCGTCCATCTCGATGGAAAGCTGCCCTGCCCCACGCATTACTGCCCTTCGTCCCACATTCGGGATTCGTTGTTTCGTTTACGCTCAAGTTATCCACAAGTCCGGTCAGGACATAGTGGAAATCGGGGGATTGGAGTCACTTACTCGGGGTTTCAGAGTCGGTTTGTCGTGGTTTTGGAGTCGTAGAGATCAGATAAGAGATCAAAAAAATATGCAAAATGAAATGCTTACGAAATCATCGGTGCCCTGTAACAGAGTCTAACTCAAAATAACTCCTGAAAAGGTCCAAAGCGCTCAGGATTTAGCGAAAACTCCGAAGATTCACGTTGAACCTGCAAAGAAAAGTCCAGGGAAGAGAGGTCGCTCTTCCCATGTACCACGTTTCGCAGTATCCTGCCGAAAACATATAACATCTTGAGGTATTGATGAGCCGTGATCCCCTCGCTCCTTATCATGGAATTGCACCGGACGCCGCGCGTTCCGTTCTGGGCGATCGATTGGACACCGCTGGCTTCGCAACCATCGCAGAAGCCTGTCGCAACGGCCGGGACGATCTGACCAACCGGGGCCTCAACGAACAGGGTCAAAAGGTCCTTAGGCGTTTTTCGACGTGGGAGATCACCAAGTATCTCATTCCCGTGGCGCCGGCGCATTTCCGACGCGTGCTTCGGCAAAACCCAAATCTGCCTCAGGGCCAGACGGAAACCGAAGGGGGTGCCAAATGGTTCACGGCAGATGAGGTTCTGCGTCTGCGGGCATTTTTTGCCGCCGAAGGCGCGCAAAATCGGGATTACATGCCCTACCGCCCAGCCGGATTGCCGGCGAAGGTTCTTGCCGTGGCAAACTTCAAAGGGGGCGTTGGCAAAACCTCGACGGCCGCGCACCTCGCGATGTCCGCGGCCCTTGATGGTTATCGGGTGCTGGTGATCGACCTCGACAGCCAAGGGTCCATGACATCGATCTTCGGAGGCCAGGTCGCAGATGAATGGCAGACCGTCTTTCCGATCCTGGCGCGGCACTACGGCGAACATCTGAGACGCGAGAACCAGTCCCGGCTTGACCGCGGTGAGCCTCCCCTGCCCCTTGAGGACACGGTGGCGCAGGCGATGGAACTTGGCGCGCAGGACCTTGCGCAAAGGACCCATTGGCCGAACATCGATCTTATTGGCGCGCAGCTCGACCTTTACTGGGCCGAGTTCCAGGTTCCGGTCTGGCGGATGGCCTCGCGCTCGTGGAAGCTCTGGGACGCCCTCTCAGAGCGTTTGGAGGCCGATGGGATCCTGACCCACTATGACCTGGTCATCCTCGATACACCGCCCGCTCTGGGCTATCTGACGATCAACGCGCTGGCCGCGGCGGACATCTTGCTGGTCCCGACAGGCGCGTCTTTCCTCGAGTTCGAATCGACAGGCCGTTTCTTCGACATGCTGCATGCCACCTTCGCCAGCATCGAAGAGGGTGAAAATATCGCGGCCCGCGCGCTTGGACGTCCGGGCCTCGCCTTTGAATGGGATGCCGTGCGGGCGCTGGTGACCCGCTACGACAGCGCCCAGCAGGCCGAGTTCGCGGCCCTGATGCAAAGCTATCTCGGAACGGTGCTCTCCCCCTATCGTCAGGACTTCACCGCCTTGGTCGGGCAGGCCGGGGAGCAGGTGGCGGGTATCTATGAAGCCGATTACCGGGATTTCAACCGCGAAACCTACGCGCGGGGGCGTGCTGCCTTCGACCAGACATGGGCCGCTGTGAAGCGGCTTCTGATCGGCGCCTGGCGGCGCGATGAGATCGCCGCTCTCGACGCCGCAGAATAGGAGACAGACCATGGCCAAGCGCAAGCGCCTCGAGTTGCCCAAAGAGCCTTTCTCGCCCGATTTAGAGACCAAACCAAACGGTCTCGCGCCGCGTGTGCGGATGCCGATTGCTGAAGTCGCCGGTGACATCTCGGGCCGCGCAGCCCTTGAAGAGGTGGCTCGCGAGATGACGTTGGCCGAGAGCGAGGGCAGGGTGGTCAAACGCCTGCCGATCGCGGAAATCGGCATGCAGCACCTTATGCGCGACCGGATGCATCTTGACGACGCAGAAATGGAAGTGTTGAAGGCGTCACTTCTGTCACGCGGACAACAGACACCGATTGAGGTTGTCAGGGCCGGTGGCGGTCACGAGTTGATATCCGGATATCGCCGTCTGATGGCTCTGCAGGCTATCGGAGAGACCCATGTGCTGGCGCTTGTGAAAAACCCGGATGGGGCTGTCGAAGCCTATCAGGCGATGGTCGAGGAAAACGAAGTTCGCGCCGACCTATCGTTCTACGAGCGCGCCAACATCGCGATCGCTTGTGTCGAACAGGGGGTTTACAAGACACCGCGAGCGGCCGTGGCTGGGCTGTTTGCCCATGCGCCTGCCGCCAAGCGGTCAAAAATTGCCAGGTTTCTGGTCATTCGGGAAAAGCTCGGCAAGGCACTGCAGTTTCCGACGGCCATTCCGGAGAAGCTCGGGCTGGCGCTTGCGCAGGCCTTGGAGGCGGATCCGAAGCTCGGAGGACGGATCGTTGATGCATTGCGCAAGACGCCGCCCGAGACAGCAGTGGCTGAAAGACGGACTCTGGAGCGGGCACTCGAAAGGCGGTCACCGCCGAAGGCAGAGCCGGAGACGCTTGGCAAGGGTCTGCGGCTCGAAGCGAAGACGGGCAGGGCGGTCCTGTCAGGGCCGGCGATTGACGAAGACTTTCTGGCAAGCCTGCGTCATTTCGCGGTTTCGCATGCGAAAGAAAGAGGCTGAGCACCCAATAAAATAAGGCAATTTCTCTTTGTCTCTCTGGAAATTGCCTGGGTGGACGCTGCAAAGATAAAGCCCCGGAGCATGCTCCGGGGCTTTGAATGCTCGATGTTTCCGGGATCAGCCCGCGAGAAGCAGGTCTTCGTCACCCTCGTTCGAGGAAACGGTCGCGGTTTCGCTGACCACGCCTTGACCGTCGGTCAGCGCGTTCCAGAGGGCTTGGTAGCCATTTGTGACGTCGCTTTCCTGTCCGACTGTCTGGACCGACACGCTGCCGTTGCCGGAGCTCAGCTGCAGCGTGACGCTGTCGGCTGCATAGTCGATCACGATCGTGGCGTTCCTGCTGCCGAGGCCACCGACGACGGCGTCATCGAAGAGCCCTGTTATCTCGTCAGCGCTCATCAAGGTAAGCTTGCTGCCGTTCGAAGCCGACAAGCCCGCGAGATTGATCTCAAGCGTCGAGTTGCCAAGATCGATGCCCGATTGGACGTCCGGTCTGTCATCGAAAGAGCCTGTGCGGAACTCTTCGATGGTTCCCAAAGCGCCATTTTCGGCGGCGAAGGCGAGGGTGGCACCATCGTGCATATCGAGAATTGCCATACCGCCGTCATCACCGTCGAAACCAATCGCGGCATCTCCAACCACAGAGAGTTTGTCGCCGTCCTCTAGATCGTACTCGGCGCCACCTGTGGCCAGCACAGTCTGGCCGCCACTGGCCGTCAGATCGACACCCGACATCTCGCCGGTGTTGACGAAGCGGCCGCTTTCGATGTTCACATCGATGTCTGACCCATCCGAACCGTCGATCCAGGCTTGGCCCGCACCTTCGATATTGAGCGTGCCACCGTTCTCTCCGGCGTGCTGACCGGAGTTGGTTGCGGTCATCCCGTTGCTCACGGTCAACTTGCTGCCATAGACGTTCAGAGCACCGCCCTCGCCGAAGTCGAGCGTATCGATAGTCGTGGTGTCCGAACCGAATACCACATGGTTGCCAGCAAGATCGACGCTGTCGCCATCCTGCACGCCGGGCAGATCCTCGGTATCCCAGTTCATCCGGTTGTCCCAGCGAACGCCGTCCCCGAGATCATCCGGCACGAAGCGCAACGTGGTTTCCGTGCCGCGGATATCCGGTGCAATGCCAAAGCCGGTCTGGAAGAATTGAATGATCAGGTCGGCATCGACAACATCTTCGAACTTGCCGTCGGCTTGCGCACGCAGATAGTCGGCCAGATCCGCAATCGTCGCGTTGTTGTCGCCCAGGAGAGCGGCCGTAAAGCGCTGGATTGTGGTCTGATCGAGGACGTTGGTGTCAAGTCCTTCGACATTCTGATCGGGTGACCAGAACTGTTCCCGCACCGCCGCCCAGTTGTAGATGATCGTGTCGTTATAGAAGGGATCATCTGTCTGCAGCGCGTGCTGGGTCCACTCTTTCCACTGTAGTTCCGCGGGATTGTTGGGGTCAGCCAGATGCGCGATGATGTTGTCGACGAGCGACGACAGTTCCGCCTTGTCGTTGATGCCCCAGCTCAGGGCGCCGATATTGTCGGCGTCCTTGTGGGCGGCGGACGTGATGACATTGTCCACGGCCAAGGTGTAATTGCCGACCCCGCCGTTGTCATAGTAGTCGCCGCCATAGAAGCTAACGCCGGCGTTGTTATCGAGGATCACGTTGTCTTCGATAAAGCCCCCGGAGCGCACCTGAACACCATAGGAACTGGCGCGCATGGTGATCGTGTCACGGAGTGTGACATCCAAGTTGCTGGCGTCGTGGTACATGTTGTGGTTGTACTGATTGGGCGGCATCGGGTCAGAGCCTTTGCCATCCGGGTCATAGCCATCTGCCCAGCCGTTATGGTCGAAGAAAAGCCCTTCAAGCAGAAGCCCATCAATGTCGTTGGTGTACATGCCTTGCTTGCGGTCCCCAGCCTCCCAACTGGTCCCATTCTTCGGAGCAAATCGAATAGCATCGTAGACCTCGGAATTGCGGAGCGTAATTCCCTCGGAACGCTGCAGGATCAGCGAGCTTTCAGTCACCTTGATATTATCGTAGATGATATTCTCGCCGAAGAGGAGCCCGACTCCGTCCTCGAAGTGAAGATCCTGAATGACGACATTGGAACTCGATTCCTGATGCTGGAAGAATCTTTGGGCGATGATCGGCCGGTCACCTTCACCCCAGGCACCGATATAAAGCGGGTTGAGCTCGCTTTCACCATGGGTATCCCGGTTCAGGAGCCGCTGTTCACCGCTTGAAAAGGGGTTGTCGAGCAACTCCTTGTACTCGTATCCGCGCTCTATGAGCAGCCAGTTCGACGTCACGGATCCACGTGGAGTCACGTGGTTCCAGAGCATCGTGGCCGCTTCTTCGTCGAGTGCCGTGTCTTCGCTTTGACCATATTGCGGATTGGCGGCAAGCCACTTGCCATCAATGCTGGAGGCGCTGATGCCTTCCATCGCGGCGATATCCGCGCGCGAGAGCGCGCTGTTGGAGCCCGATACATAGACTTTGACGTGGTTTTCACCGTGTTCGACGACTATTTTGTCATTTTCGTCGGTTTCCAGCATGTAGTGGGCTTCGCCGGTGCCCCAGCCGCCATCCAGAACGCCTTCGCTGACGCTGACGGCGACACCATGGACCGAAGTCGATCCGTTGGAGTGGGTGATTTCATAGGAGAAATCCATCGATCCTTTGAAATCCGACTGCGTCATGACCAACGCCATCGTGTTGTCCGGATTGACGGTGATCGTGCCGTGCTCGACATCGTTCAGAATGCGAATGGACGCCACGTCGTCGCTGTCGGGAGACAGCGTGGTGACTCGCCCGCCTATGACCTCAATGCGACTATCTGCCGTGACAACTTCGCCGGCGTCCACATCGTCGCCCGCGCCCGGGTTTTCGGGCGGCAGCGGTTCCGGATCCGCCACAGTGCCCGGTTCAGATGTTCCTGACTGCGTCGGCTCTTCCGGCTGTGTCGGTTCTTCCGGCTGTGTCGGCTCCTCCGGCTGCGTCGGCTCCTCCGGCTGCGTCGGCTCTTCCGGCTGCGTCGGCTCTTCCGACTGCGTCGGCTCCTCCGGCTGCGTCGGCTCTTCCGGCTGCGTCGGCTCTTCCGGCTGCGTCGGTTCTTCCGACTGCGTCGGCTCTTCCGGTTGTGTCGGTTCTTCCGACTGCGTCGGCTCTTCCGGCTGCGTCGGCTCTTCCGACTGCGTCGGCTCTTCCGACTGCGTCGGCTCCTCCGGCTGCGTCGGCTCTTCCGGCTGCGTCGGCTCTTCCGGCTGCGTCGGTTCTTCCGGCTGGACCGTCGCTTCGACCTCCATCGTGATGACGCGACTTTCGGTCATACGACCGGTGCCATTCGCGCCGTCAAAGACTTCGACCGCAAGGGTGTACATTCCGCCTTCGGAGAACATGGGCCTGGAACCCGAACCCTGCAGATCGCCACCATTATCCCCGAACATGGCGAAGGGTTCGATGCTTTCCGTGCGCGTGGTTGCGCCGTCGTCGAAGTTGAACGAGACGCTGCCGGTCTGCGATCCGGCTTCCGGAACGTAGATGACGGCCAGGTTCGGATCGTTCACAAGATTGCCACTGAGCCGCATCCCGTCTGTGATCTCCGTGATCACCTCGTCGGTACGGGCGTCCAAGAGCAAAATGGTGCCATTCGTCGTGCTTGGCTCTTCCGCCACCGGCTCGCCGTTGTTCGGGGTTTCATCTTCATCCGTGACCGTGTCGTCATTCTGGACTGGGGACGTCGGTTGGCGGTCACCATTGGATGAAGGAGCCGGGTCCTCATTGGTGCTGCGTGACGTGCCGGACGTTTCGCCGGAGCCGCGCGATGACATGGAGACGCCGCCGATCACACCGAGGAGTCCAAGCAAGGAAAGCAGGATGTTCACAGTGTCTCTCCTACTTGCTTCGCAGTACTATGGTGCGGTCGTGTTTCAGTGACATAGTTCATGAGTGAGCAGGGCCATCTTTGTTGTTCAAGTGAGGACAGAAACGGGTCAACCACATAAAACTTGAGGAAAAATCGAAACGGAATTTGTCCAAACTAAGGCAAGTTTAGAGCCAAATTGTTCGCGACTTTCTCCTCGGTGGACGTTGATCGATTTTGTCCTGCACTATTGGTTTTTTCGAAACAATCCCCCCCCAAGACATAGGAATTATTCCGCTAACCCGGCATCAGGGTGTGGGCGGAGATCGGCTCAAAAGACAGCGGTTAAGCTTTACTTAAGCAGACTCCGCATATGTTGACGTGTTTGCTCTCAAGGTGCGTGACGTGACCGCTGCAGTTATTCGCTCCTGTGCACCTCTCCTTCGACCAGTTGCACGCGGCCTTCGGGAAGGACCGATTCTGCTTCGGGCGCTGCGACGGGGCAGGGGGAGAAGGGTCGTGTTCTTTCCCGCTTACAGTCGCAAGGGCGCGGCTCTTCTGAGGATCTACAACGTCGCGAGTGTCATGCGCGACATGGGATGGGACATTCATGTGCTTCCCTGGAAGCTGACCTTGCCGCAACGTCTCCGATGTCTGGCGGCGCTGCGTCCGGATGCGGTGCTTATGCAGGGAACCCGGCATCCTCTGAACCGACCGGCTTTCTTCCCGGGCGAGAGGATCGTTCTGGACCTGGATGACTGCGATTTCCATTTGCCGCAGTTCGCGGCATCGGTCGAACAGGCCATGCCACAGGTGGCGGCGGTGATCGCAGGTTCCGAGTACATCGCAGATTGGTGCCGGAATGCGGGCGCTGCCGAGACCCGTGTCGTCTGGACAGGAGCGACTGTGACGAAGCAGGTCCGCCCCCCGCAAGCCGGTCGCGCACCGGTCGTGGCCTGGGCTCAAACCCGACCGATGACATACCGGAATGAGGCAGATCTTGTTCGCACCGTCATGGCGCGGGTCGCCGCAATCTGCCCCGGTGTCACGCTTCGACTTTACGACCGCGCCGATGGTGACGATCCAGCCTTTGCGCAAAGCTTTGAACAACTGGGGCTGAAGGTCGAGTGGCAGAAACGAATGGGATATGATGCTTTCCTCCGAAGCTTCGACGATGTCGCCCTCGGCCTGGCGCCTCTGATGGAAGACGATCCCTTTTGCCGCGGCAAGAGCTTTGGAAAAGTTCTTGCCTACCTTGATCGTGGTATTCCCGTCGTCGCCAGCGATATCGGAGAGCCTGGCCTGTTCTTTTCACCTGACACGGGCAGCCTTTGCCGGACCGATGAAGAGTGGACCGAAAACATAACCTGGCTTTTGTCAGATGATCAGGCGCGCCAACGGGTTGCCGACGCCGCGTTTTCCGCGTTTCGGAAAAAGCTGTCTGTTGAGACCTCTGCGGAACGCGTGGCGCGTGTTTTGACAGGGGTGATCGGGGGAAACACCGGACACGCAGATCTGTCGATTTAACATAATCCTCATTATGCAGCAGGACGTTGTAGCCGGGCATTTTCTAACGCGGGTTGCGACACTTCCCTTGTCCTGCTGGAGAACATGAGCGCCGCACCGAGCTTGTCTCC